>JAEAMG010000081.1_pt1 | contig 144609 bp, 138 predicted proteins | sample 8958741 | NCBI WGS metagenome assembly JAEAMG01 (sample SAMN16933256, study PRJNA681125) | bioreactor sludge metagenome | isolation source: anaerobic bioreactor treating anionic surfactant - SDBS | place: India: Bengaluru | collected 2019-02-28 | reverse complement strand
GATCAGCACTTCGCCGATGTCCTGGCGCAGGTAGTCGCGGATGGCGCGGATGATCACGTTGCTTTCCTGGTAGATCAGGAACGGCGCGGAACGATCCAGGGACGCTTCTTTGATGGCGGTCCACAGTTGCAGCAGGTAGTCGAGGTCCCACTGCATTTCTTCGCTGCTGCGGCCCAGGCCGGCAGTACGAACGATCAGGCCCATGTCGGCGGGGGCGATCAGGCCGTTCAGCGCTTCACGCAGTTCGTTGCGCTCTTCGCCTTCAATGCGACGGGAAATGCCGCCGGCACGTGGGTTGTTCGGCATCAGCACGAGGTAACGGCCGGCCAGGCTGATGAAGGTGGTCAGGGCTGCGCCCTTGTTGCCACGTTCTTCTTTTTCGACCTGAACGATGACTTCCTGGCCTTCGCTCAGGACGTCCTTGATGTTCACGCGGCCTTCGGGGGCTTTCTTGAAGTATTCGCGGGAGATTTCTTTGAGGGGCAGGAAGCCGTGGCGCTCGGAGCCGAAATCGACAAAGGCAGCCTCAAGGCTTGGTTCGATGCGAGTAATACGGCCTTTATAGATGTTGGCCTTCTTTTGCTCGCGTGCACCGGATTCGATGTCCAGGTCGTAGAGGCGTTGGCCATCTACCAGTGCAACACGCAACTCTTCGGGTTGAGTTGCGTTAATCAGCATTCTTTTCATGTTGTACCGTCGGTTTCCGGGCTGCCGGAAACGGCGTTCGGCACACACGACTTCTCACGGTCGGTGTCAGGTGCGTCAAGAGTGGTTGGCCACTCCAGTGTCCAGCAAAATCGGCCAATTGGGCCGGTATCGCGACGGACGCGTCCTGCTTGTTAGCGGTGGTGACAAAGGCACCACTTCAACAAAAGCTAAGGTCAGGAGGAGGAATCAACCGGCGACTGTGGACGAGATGAAGCGTCTAAATATAAGCCTAGTGCTACACGGTCCGACGGTTGTGCATCTCCACCCTACACGTATCCCTGATAATTCGGGTGCTGCCGCGCGCAGAATCCGCAGCGGGTTGGCATTTACCGTGTTCTCCAATGGGGAGTCCACGCTCATGGCTAAACAAGACTGAATGTGGGCGACTGCGCTCACACTCAGCTCTTAACAGGCGTTGTTTCCGAAGCATTCGCCGTGGTCCGGCTCAAGACTGACTGCACTTTGTGAACTGGCCGTAAATATCGGCGCAGAACGCGAGTATTCACTCTGCTTTCTGCACTCGCTTCAGGCCTCATGTCACCTGCGCTTGTTACAATCTCGAGCCTTCCAGGGTGGCGAAAGCCCCGTAGGACGGCCTCGCGTCCTGATGAATTGCGATGGTCAGGGCCGGCAGTTTGCCGCTAGTCCTCTGTCCCGGCCGCTTTTGGCGGCGTTCGCGACTATAGCAGCAATGATTAAGTGCTTCAATTCCATAAAAAATTGTTATCATCGCCGCCATGACGACTACCGCCCCCCAGACCCCCAGCGTCCAGCTGCTCGAGGTCTCGCCGGAATATGCCGGCCAACGCATCGATAATTTTCTCCTGGCCAGGCTCAAGGGTGTGCCCAAGACCTTGATCTACCGCATCTTGCGCAAAGGCGAAGTGCGCGTGAACAAGGGGCGCATCAAGCCTGAGTACAAGTTGCAGGCGGGCGATATTGTCCGTGTGCCTCCAGTGCGCGTACCTGAGCGTGATGAGCCCGTGCCATTGGCCCAGGGCCTGTTGCAACGCCTTGAGGCGTCGATTGTCTTCGAGGACAACAAGCTGATCGTGATCAACAAGCCGTGCGGTATTGCGGTTCACGGTGGCAGCGGCCTGAATTTCGGCGTGATCGAAGCCTTCCGTCAGTTGCGTCCGGATTGCAAGGAGCTGGAGCTGGTCCACCGCCTGGACCGCGACACCTCCGGCCTGTTGATGATCGCCAAGAAGCGCAGCATGTTGCGCCACCTGCACACCGCCCTGCGCGGCGATGGCGTGGACAAGCGCTACATGGCGCTGGTGCGTGGCAACTGGGCCAGTTCGATCAAGAGCGTCCGCGCGCCCTTGCAGAAGAGCAACCTGCGCTCCGGCGAGCGCATGGTCGAAGTGGACGAGGAGGGCAAGGAAGCCCTGACCCTGTTCAAGGTGCTGCGCCGCTTCGGCGATTTCGCCACCATGGTCGAGGCCAAGCCGGTGACTGGTCGTACCCACCAGATTCGTGTGCACACCCTGCATGCCGGCCACTGCATCGCCGGCGATACCAAGTACGGCGACGAGGGTTTCTCCAAGGAAATCCGCGATCTGGGCGGTAAGCGCCTGTTCCTGCACGCCTACATGCTTACTGTGCCGCTGCCTGACGGCGGTGAGCTGAAGCTGCAGGCGCCGGTCGATGAGATGTGGGCCAAGACCGTGGAGCGTTTGAGTGTCGCATCTTGACTACAAGCTGCTGATTTTCGATTGGGACGGCACCCTGTGTAATTCCATTGGTCGGATTGTCGAGTCGATGCACAGGGCTTCGACCCGCTCGGGCTTTGAGTTGTGCACTGACCTGGCGGTCAAAGGCATTATCGGCCTGGGCTTGCCCGAGGCGATCCGTACCTTGTATCCCCAGATCAGTGACGCTGAACTGGTGACGTTCCGCGACCATTACGCTGATCACTACATTGCGCTGGAGGCCACACCTTCGCCGTTGTTCGAGGGTGTGGCGCAGTCGCTGGAGGCGTTTCGCGCCGACGGCTATCACCTGGCCGTCGCCACCGGCAAGGCCCGCCGCGGGCTGGACCGGGTGCTCAGCGCCCATGGCTGGGAAGATTATTTCGACATCACCCGTGCCGCGGATGAAACCGCCAGCAAACCTCACCCTCTGATGCTGGAGCAGATCCTCGCCCATTGCGGCGTGTCGCCGCGCGAGGCGTTGATGGTGGGTGATGCCTCCTTCGACCTGATGATGGCGCGCAACGCCGGCATGGACAGCGTGGCCGTCAGCTATGGCGCCCAGTCCGCCGAGGCGTTGCAGCAATACGAGCCGAGGGTCACGATTGATCATTTTTCTGAATTGCAGGCCTGGCTCGGCCGGGCCCAATAAGTCTTTGCTGGGGTTGATGGCATGAGTGACGAGTGGAAAGCGCCTGAAAAGGCTGAAAGCGGTGACGACAAGAGCTGGAAACTGCTGGAGAAGACGCTTCTGGCTGGCGTCCAGGAGCAGCGCCGTGCGCGGCGTTGGGGGATTTTCTTCAAGTTGCTGACCTTCACTTACCTGTTGCTTATGCTGGCGTTGTTCAGCCCGCTGATGGACATGGAAAAAAGCGCCACCCGTGGTGCCAGCTACACCGCCCTGATCGAAGTGCGCGGTGTGATTGCCGACAAGGAGCCCGCCAGCGCCGACAATATCGTCAGCAGCCTGCGAGCTGCGTTTGAAGACCCCAAGGTCAAGGGCGTGATCCTGCGCATCAACAGCCCAGGTGGCAGCCCGGTGCAATCGGGCTATGTATATGACGAGATTCGCCGTCTGCGTGGCCTGCATCCGGATATCAAGCTGTACGCGGTTATTTCCGACCTGGGTGCCTCGGGCGCCTATTACATCGCCAGTGCCGCTGACCAGATCTACGCCGACAAGGCCAGTCTGGTGGGCTCCATCGGTGTGACGGCGGCCGGTTATGGGTTTGTTGGCACCATGGAGAAGCTGGGTGTTGAACGTCGCACCTACACCTCGGGCGAGCACAAGTCGTTCCTTGATCCGTTCCAGCCGCAAAAGGCCGATGAAACCCAGTTTTGGCAGGGGGTGCTCGATACGACCCATCGCCAGTTCATTGCCAGCGTGAAGCAGGGGCGTGGGGATCGACTGAAGGATAAAGAGCATCCGGAGCTGTTCTCCGGATTGGTGTGGTCGGGCGAGCAAGCGTTGCCGCTGGGGCTGATCGATGGTTTGGGCAGTGCCAGCCTGGTGGCACGGGACGTGATCGGCGAGAAAGCACTGGTGGACTTCACCGTTGAGGAATCGCCGTTTGATCGTTTCTCCAAGAAACTCGGTGCCAGCGTGGCGGAGAAGCTGGCGCTGTACATGGGGTTCCAGGGCCCGACGCTGCGCTGAGATTTCAAGTCTGTCGTAGATCACAATGTGGGAGGGAGCTTGCCCCCTCCCACATTTGGTTTTGCAGTGTTCTTAAGGGATTTGCACGCGTTCGATGAGCAGCATGTCCACCAGCCGAATCAGTGGTAAGCCGACAAGACTGGTCGCGTCCGGCCCTTCGGTGCTTTGGAACAGGCTCACGCCCAGCCCTTCAGCCTTGAAGCTTCCCGCGCAGTCATACGGTTGCTCGATACGCAGGTAGCGCTCGATGCGTGCTGCATCCAGCTCGCGCATGTGCACGGTAAAGGGTATGCAGTCGACCTGGCAGTGCCCCGTCTGGCTGTTAAGCAGGGCTAGGCCGGTGAGGAAGCTGACACGCTTGCCGCTGGCAGCCAATAACTGCGCGCGCGCATTTTCGAAAGTGTGGGGCTTGCCGATGATGCGGCCTTCCAATGCGGCAACCTGGTCTGAGCCGATGATCAGGTGTCCAGGGTGGCTGGCGGCGAGGGCGCGGGCTTTCTGTTCGGCCAGGCGTTTGACCAGATCCACGGCGGACTCATTTGCAGCGTGGCTTTCGTCGATATCCGGCGAGCTGCAGATGAACGGCAGGTGCAGGCGGCTGAGCAATTCCCGGCGATAAACCGAGCTGGAAGCGAGTAATAAAGGCAGCATCTACGTCTCCTCAAGGCAGCCGCCGATTCTAGCGGGGCGACCGGCCGACGCACAGGGCTGAATTTCCTTTGACATGGCTGGGTGCATCCCTATAATGCTGCGCCTATGTTGAATGACCCGATTCCACCTCACGTTGACCCGCGCAAATTGGCTGATCGTGGCACTTCCCTTCAAGGTGAGTTGCTGCTGGCCGATTTGGAGAGACTCTGCGACCCGCTTTCCGACACTGTCGGTACGGTGCAGGCCAAATTCGTTTTTGAACGAGATGAACGTAAATCTGTGGTAATTCACAGCTTTATCGACACCGAGGTCAAAATGGTTTGCCAGCGTTGTCTTGAGCTGGTCACCCTGCCGATTCACAGCGAGTGCAGTTATGCTGTGGTAAAGGAGGGTGCGAATACCCAGTCGTTGCCGAAAGGTTATGACGTGCTGGAACTGGGCGAAGATCCTTTGGATCTGCATGCACTGATCGAGGAGGAGCTTCTGCTCGCCTTGCCCATTGTGCCTGCTCATCATCCGGAAGAATGCCAGCAGCCGGCGGGTCTCGATGACGAGTCCGAACCGAGCGAGGACGAGGTAACGCGGTCCAACCCGTTCAGTGTATTGGCGCAGTTAAAGCGTGACCCAAACGTTTAGGAGTTAATCAATTATGGCTGTTCAGCAGAACAAAAAATCCCGCTCTGCCCGTGACATGCGTCGTTCGCACGATGCCCTGACGGCAAGCACTCTGTCTGTAGAAAAAACCACCGGTGAAATTCACCTGCGTCACCACGTATCGCCAGAAGGCGTATACCGTGGCCGTAAAGTGATCGACAAGGGCGCTGACGAGTAATCACTTGTCTGCTCAAGTCATCGCGATTGACGCAATGGGCGGGGACTTCGGTCCCCGCAGCATTGTTCAGGCCTGCATTGCCAGCCTGTCTGCTACGCCCTCGCTGCACCTGACCCTCGTCGGTCAACCCTCCCTCCTTGAAGAACTGATTGCCAGCCATCCGGTGGTGGATCGCGCGCGCCTGACTGTTACGCCCGCCAGCGAAACCATCACGATGGATGAAAAGCCGGCCACTGCCCTGCGCGGCAAGCCTGACTCTTCGATGCGAGTGGCCCTGGAGCTGCTGCGTGATGGCAAGGTGCAAGCCTGTGTCAGTGCCGGCAACACGGGTGCGCTGATGGCGTTGTCGCGGCATGTGCTCAAGACACTGCCGGGAATTGACCGTCCGGCGATGGTGGCGGCGATTCCGACGCAGAAAGGTTATTGCCAGTTGCTGGACCTGGGCGCGAACGTCGATTGCAGTGCCGAACACTTATTCCAGTTTGCCGTGATGGGCTCGGTGGCCGCCGAAGCGCTGGGGGTGGCCCGTCCGCGGGTGGCCTTGCTGAATATCGGCACCGAGGACATCAAGGGTAACCAGCAGGTCAAGCTTGCCGCTGCCTTGCTGCAGGGCGCGCGGGGCTTGAACTACATCGGCTTTGTCGAAGGCGATGGTTTATACCGTGGCGAAGCGGATGTGGTGGTGTGTGATGGGTTTGTCGGCAATATCCTGCTTAAATCCAGCGAAGGCCTGGCGACCATGATCGCCACGCGTATCGAGGCCTTGTTCAGGCAAAACCTGGCGTCGCGCCTGGTGGGTGCGTTGGCGCTGCCATTGATGCGCCGGTTGCAGGCTGACCTGGCGCCGGCGCGGCACAACGGTGCGAGTTTTCTCGGTTTGCAGGGCATAGTGGTGAAGAGCCATGGTTCGGCAGGCGTGGAGGGCTTTCAAAGTGCGATCGCGCGGGCCGTGATCGAGATTCAGGAGAACCTGCCGCAACGCTTGCACGGCCGTCTTGAGGACCTGTTGCCTTAGGCGAATTGGCCTGGGAATGCTTAAATGTGACCGGCCAGTTCAATTGACCATCCAATCTGTCAGTTTCGTGCGCTCCCACCGAGGAGCGACCATTTCCGACGACCAGATCATTAGGGGCTTGTTACATGTCTACATCCCTCGCATTCGTCTTTCCAGGGCAGGGCTCGCAGTCCCTCGGCATGTTGGCCGAGCTGGGCGCGCAATACCCGCTGATCCTGGACACGTTCAAGGAAGCTTCCGAGGCCCTGGGTTACGACCTGTGGGCGCTGACCCAGCAAGGGCCGGAAGAGCAGCTCAATCAAACCGATAAAACCCAGCCAGCCATCCTGACCGCTTCGATCGCCCTGTGGCGCTTGTGGCTGGCCGAAGGCGGTGCGCGTCCGGCATTCGTGGCCGGCCATAGCCTGGGCGAATACAGCGCCCTGGTCGCGGCGGGCAGCCTGACCCTTGCTGAGGCGGTCAAGCTGGTCGAGCGTCGCGGACAGCTGATGCAGGAAGCCGTTCCGGCCGGGCAGGGCGGCATGGCCGCTATCCTGGGGCTGGACGATGCCGTCGTGATCGAAGCCTGCGCCGAAGCGGCCCAGGGCGAAGTGGTCAGCGCGGTAAACTTCAACTCCCCAGGCCAGGTGGTGATCGCCGGCGCCAAGGCGGCGGTCGAGCGTGCCATCGAAGGTTGCAAGGCGCGTGGTGCCAAGCGTGCATTGCCGTTGCCGGTGAGCGTGCCGTCGCACTGCGAGCTGATGCGCCCGGCGGCCGAGCGTTTTGCCGAGTCCATCGCTGCCATCAACTGGCAGGCGCCACAGATCCCGCTGGTGCAGAACGTCAGCGCGGCTGTGGCCGCCGACCTCGACACCCTCAAGCGCGACCTGTTGGAGCAACTCTACAAGCCTGTGCGCTGGGTCGAGTCGGTCCAGACCCTGGCTGCCAATGGCGCCACCGAACTGGTCGAGTGCGGCCCGGGCAAAGTGCTGGCCGGCCTGAACAAGCGCTGCGCCGACGGCGTGTCGACTGCCAACCTCAATACCCCGGATGCCTTCGCTGCCGCTCGTGCGGCGCTGGCCTGATCCCCGAACTTAGGAGAAGCCTGCATGAGTCTGCAAGGTAAAGTTGCACTGGTTACCGGCGCGAGCCGTGGCATTGGCCAGGCGATCGCCCTGGAACTGGGGCGTCAGGGCGCCGTTGTGATCGGCACCGCCACTTCCGCTTCGGGCGCCGAGCGTATTGCCGCGACCCTGAAGGAAAACGGCGTTCAGGGCACCGGCCTTGAGCTGAACGTGACCAGTGATGAGTCCGTGGCTGCCGTACTGGCCGAGATCACTGCACAGTTCGGTGCGCCGGCAATCCTGGTGAATAACGCGGGTATCACCCGCGATAACCTGATGATGCGCATGAAAGACGACGAGTGGTACGACGTGGTCGATACCAACTTGAACAGTCTGTTTCGCCTGTCCAAGGGCGTTTTGCGCGGCATGACCAAGGCGCGTTGGGGCCGAATTATCAATATTGGCTCCGTAGTGGGTGCCATGGGCAACGCAGGCCAAGTAAACTATGCAGCCGCCAAGGCCGGCCTGGAAGGTTTCAGCCGTGCACTGGCGCGTGAAGTCGGCTCGCGGTCGATTACGGTCAACTCGGTGGCCCCAGGGTTCATCGACACCGATATGACCCGCGAACTGCCGGAAGCACAGCGTGAAGCCTTGCTGACGCAGATTCCGCTGGGCCGTCTGGGTCAGGCTCAAGAGATCGCGAATGTGGTCACTTTCCTGGCATCCGACGGTGCGGCATACGTGACTGGGGCTACAATCCCGGTTAACGGCGGGATGTACATGAGTTAAATTGTGACGGATCGCTTCAAAAAAATGTCATACGAGCTGTCTAAAATCCGTTATAAAGCTGCAACTTAATTTATAGGCAGGTGGCCGACCGGGTACTGGGTGAAGCTTTCAGTTGAAAAGCTGAAATGGCTTTCTATACACTTACCCACTGGCCAGCTGCCTGAATTTGTCCATTAGGAGTTAAACAAGGTATGAGCACCATCGAAGAGCGCGTCAAGAAAATCGTTGCCGAGCAACTGGGCGTCAAAGAAGAAGAAGTGGTCAACACTGCTTCCTTCGTAGAAGACCTGGGTGCCGATTCCCTTGACACCGTTGAGCTGGTGATGGCTCTGGAAGAGGAATTCGAGACCGAAATCCCGGACGAAGAAGCTGAAAAAATCACTACTGTTCAAGCTGCTATCGACTACGTTACGAACCACCAGGCGTAATAGTTTGTAGTCGTCGCTTGCTGTTAGGGAAAAACCGCACTGCTGTAACGGCGTGCGGTTTTTTCTTTAGCTCAGATGAAAAATGAGCGCTGAAGCGAAGTGTCGTCATCAAGAAAAAGGAGAGTGCTGTGTCGCGTAGACGCGTCGTAGTCACCGGTATGGGTATGTTGTCGCCACTGGGTACGGATGTGCCGAGCAGTTGGCAGGGCATTCTGGCTGGCCGCAGTGGTATTGGTCTGATCGAACACACGGACCTTTCTGCCTATTCCACCCGTTTTGGCGGCTCGGTAAAGGGTTTCAATGTCGAGGAATATCTCTCGATCAAAGAATCCCGCAAGCTCGACCTGTTCATTCAATACGGCCTGGCAGCCGGTTTTCAGGCGGTGCGTAACGCCGGCCTGGAAGTTACCGACGCCAACCGTGAGCGCATCGGCGTGGCCATGGGGTCGGGTATTGGTGGTTTGACCAATATCGAAGAGACCAGCCGCACGCTGCACGATTCCGGTCCCCGTCGAATTTCACCGTTCTTCGTGCCGGGCTCGATCATCAATATGATTTCCGGGTTCCTGTCGATCCACTTGGGCGCACAGGGGCCTAACTACGCCATTGCTACGGCGTGCACCACCGGCACGCACTGCATCGGCATGGCGGCGCGTAACATCGCCTATGACGAAGCTGACGTGATGATCGCCGGTGGTGCTGAAATGGCGGCCTGCGGCCTGGGGATGGGCGGCTTCGGCGCGTCCCGTGCACTGTCGACCCGCAATGACGAACCGACCCGTGCCAGCCGTCCGTGGGACAGGGGCCGTGACGGCTTTGTACTGGCCGATGGCGCTGGTGCCCTGGTGCTTGAAGAGTTGGAGCACGCCAAGGCGCGCGGCGCCACCATCTATGCCGAGCTGATCGGATTTGGCATGAGCGGCGACGCCTATCACATGACCTCGCCACCGTCCGACGGTGCCGGCGCTGCGCGCTGCATCACCAACGCCTTGCGCGATGCCAAGGTCAATGCGGACCAGGTGCACTACATCAACGCCCATGGCACCTCGACTCCGACGGGCGACCTGGCGGAAGCCGAAGCCATCAAGTCGGTGTTCGGCGAGCACGCCTACAAGCTGGCGGTCAGTTCCACCAAGTCCATGACCGGCCACCTGTTGGGTGCGGCGGGCGCGGTAGAGGCGATCTTCAGCGTGATGGCCATCAAGGACCAGGTCGCTCCGCCGACCATCAACCTCGATGAGCCGGACGAAGGCTGCGACCTGAACTTCGTGCCGCATGAGCCGCAACAGATGCCGATCGACGTTGCGATTTCCAACTCGTTCGGTTTTGGCGGCACCAACGGTTCACTGGTGTTCCGCCGGTTCGCCGAGTAATGCACAGCTGGGTCGACGGTCAGCCAGCGGACAGCGTGCCCCTGAAAGATCGCGGCCTGGCGTACGGTGATGGCCTGTTCGAGACCATCGCCGTCAAGGCCGGGCAGCCCGTGCTGCTTGACCGTCACCTGCAGCGCCTTGATGAGGGCTGCAGGCGCCTCGCTTTCGTTGCGGACCCGCACTTGGTCCGTAGCGAAGTGCAGGCCTATGCCGCCGCTCTCGGCGACGGTGTCCTCAAGTTGATCCTCACCCGCGGTGACAGCCTGCGCGGTTATGGCATCAACCCCGAGGCCCCTGTGCGCCGTATCTTGCAGGGCAATCCACTTGCTACCTATCCCCAGGCCCATGGAACCGACGGTATTCGTCTGTTTGCGTGTGCCACCCGCTTGGCTGAGCAGCCTTTGCTGGCCGGTCTCAAGCACCTCAATCGCCTCGAGCAGGTGATCGCCCGCGCTGAATGGCAAGATGCCGAACATGCCGAAGGTTTGATGCTGGATATGTCCGGGCGCGTCATCGAAGGTGTCTTCAGCAATCTGTTCCTGGTGCGTAATGGCTTGTTACTAACCGCTGATCTGACTCGTTGCGGCGTTGCGGGCGTCATGCGCGCTGAGATTCTGGCGCAGGCGCAAGCCCTGGGCGTCCCGGTGGCCGTGGCCGACATCAGTCTCGAGCAACTGCAAGAGGCTGACGAAGTCTTTGTGTGCAACAGCGTTTATGGCATTTGGCCGGTGCGTGGCTGCGCTGCGATGAGCTGGTCGGTTGGCCCGCTCACCCGTAAACTGCAGGGCATTGTTCGCGCACTATTGGATATTTGAGTTGATACGAAAACTGGTTGTACTGCTGCTGGTCGGTCTGTTCTCGGCGGCCTTGCTGTTGGGCCTTGGCGCCTGGAAATACGATGCTGCCTTGAAGCAGCCGTTGAATCTGACCCAGGAGCAATTGCTCGATGTGCCGGCAGGGGCGACCCCCACCGGCACTTTCAATCGCCTGGAAGCCGATGGTGTGCTCGACGGCGCGTTCTGGTTGCGCCTGTATTGGCGTTTCAACCTCGACGGCCAGCCACTGCACAGTGGTGAATACCGCATGACCCCTGGCATGACCGCCGAAGGCCTGATCGGCCTGTGGCAGCGGGGCGAAGTGGTGCAGTACAGCCTGACGCTGGTGGAAGGCTGGAATTTCCGTCAGGTGCGTTCGGCCCTGGCCAAGCATGAAAAGATCGTGCAGACCCTGTCGGGGCTGAGTGACAGTGAAGTGATGGACAAGCTCGGTCATCCCGGCGTGTTCCCCGAAGGCCGGTTCTTCCCGGATACCTACCGCTTCGTGCGCGGCATGAGCGATGTCGAGTTCCTGAAAAAAGCCTACAACCGCCTGGATGATGTACTCGCCCAGGAGTGGAGCAAGCGCGCTGCCGATGCGCCTTATACCGACCCCTATCAAGCCTTGATCATGGCCTCCCTGGTGGAGAAAGAAACCGGTGTGCCGGAAGAACGTGGGCAGATTGCCGGTGTGTTCGTACGCCGCCTGAAAATCGGCATGCTGCTGCAGACCGACCCCACCGTGATCTACGGCCTGGGCGAGCGCTACAACGGCAAGTTGACCCGTGCGCACCTCAAGGAAGCCAACCCCTACAACACCTACATGATTGCCGGCCTGCCGCCGACGCCAATCGCCATGGTCGGTCGCGAGGCGATCCATGCCGCGTTGAACCCGGTGCCCGGCAGCAGCCTGTATTTCGTCGCCCGTGGCGACGGCAGCCATATTTTCTCCGATGACCTGGGTGCGCATAATGCTGCCGTGCGTGAGTTCCAGCTCAAGCGCCGGGCCGACTACCGCTCAAGCCCTGCACCGGTGGCAAAGCCGCCGGAAGACGCAACGCCGCCTGCTGATGTACCCGCCGAGCCCGCGCCGGATACCGCCGCGCCGCAAAGCCCGCAATGACTCTGACTAAGGACTGCCTGTGACTGGCTTGTTTATTACCCTGGAAGGCCCCGAAGGCGCCGGCAAAAGCACCAACCGCGATTACCTGGCCGAGCGCTTGCGCGCTGAAGGTGTCGAGGTGGTGTTGACCCGTGAGCCCGGCGGTACGCCCCTGGCCGAGCGCATCCGTGAAGTGTTGCTGGCCCCAGGCGAAGAACAGATGAACCCGGACACCGAGCTGCTGCTGGTGTTCGCTGCCCGTGCCCAGCACCTGGCGGAAGTGATTCGTCCGGCCCTGGCCCGCGGTGCGGTGGTGATTTGCGACCGTTTTACCGAGATGTTATTTTCTGTTTGTAGGGAAGGTAAACCAAAAATAGATCTACGTTCCAGCCTCCTAGAAAACACATTTCTTGCCTAGAAATCCCTATCCATCAGGGTTTCTGGTTTCGGAAGGTTGCTTCTTGATTCCATTATAGCACTGGTCATTTCAGAAATGTAAACCCCCTATTTTCATTCTGATGCAAAAAAAGCAAACGTAAACTCAAGAAGCCTGTTTGTCCCTCGACTGCCTCCAAGTCTTACCTCCATATCTCTATGAAGCCCAGTAAACAGGGGCTCTGGCACGTTTACGTTTTTCAATTGGCGCCTCCTTCTTCAGCCTCTCCATCATCGAGCTGGCGGTGCGTATTCGGCCTTTGCGTTCATCCCGTGATCATCAAAATGTCAAAGGGCGTACCCATAGCCGTAACGGTGCCCGGGACTGCAGAGCTGTCATTAAAGAGCGATGCCATGCCAAGCAGTCACCAGGTCTTAGAGCCATTGATGGCATAGAGCCTCGCAGGGCTGTGCCGTTCTCGGACATCTCGCAGGACTTCTATAATTGGATCAACCTGCCTGGGGTGCAAGCCCGACTGCCTGATAACACTCCACAGGTAATCAAAAGCTCTCCAGCTGCAGTGATTGGTCAGGCGATGATTGATCAGGAGACTAGAAAAGCTTCAGCAGAGGAGCGTTTCAAGCGCGCTCATGCCGATCTGGGTGAGCCCAGACAACTCCCCGATCTGGCGCAAGTTCCTCCTCCCTCAACGGACGCGGCCAAGAAATTTGAGCAACGTTTGATTGAGATGGGAACGCTGAAGCTGGATGCGCCCGCCAAGACTTTACGCTTGGAGGATCAGCGCTCGGTCAATGACGGTCGCAAATCGACAACAGAGCCCTCGAAACCACCTGGCTCAACTGATCCTTCACTGTGAAGTCGCGGGAGTCCAGACGGCCAGACGACCAGACGAGTAGTGCAATACTGAATGCGATCTGGAGAGGGCGTTAGTTTGCCGTGCCCTGTCGGGCCGGCTGTCGTGCACCAAGCCTGGTCATGCTGACCTGTCTCGGCCCTACGGGCTTCCATCCTCACGGCTTCGGCCTAATCGGCCTGCGCGCTCCGCTTGCCCGTTGCCTTGGTTCGGCCACCTTAGGTTCATGTGGGTAGCGGTGGACGCGGGCAATTGGTTCTTTGCCGTGAAGCTTGGCAGGGTACCGAGATGAATCCCCGCTTGATCGCAACCTCGCTTGAGTTAGCCGACGTGTAAGCGACGTTCCTAGCCGTAGGCGGTCACCGAGCGTGCGCCGAGCCAATGGCGGTTTTTCGGGTTTCGGCTGCTCTCAGGTGCTGTATGGAATATCCTTGTGTCACGCAATCAACGAAGCAGTGAATTGAACGATGGGTTTTGAACAACTAGCAGGGCTACGTGACCGCCTGCGGGCTGAAAATGAGCGGGTAAAGACCGATACCCCGATACACCCCAAGCGGATGCCGTCGCCAAAGGCTAAGCCTCGTGTCCTGGATCCTGAAGTGGAAGCGATTCGGCCATTGCAAAAGAATTTTCCATTGGCATTTCCTGTTAATCCGGCCCCGAAGGTTCCGCTGAAGGAAGGCATTCTCAAGGATGCGGAGCAACACTTGGAACTGCTCGGGATAACCCTCGAACAGCTTAAGCTCGGCGTCGCTACCTGGTGTAAGGGGGCGAGATATTGGGCAAGCATGGTTGAAAATGCTCCGCGCCTGGATTTGGACGGTCAGGCCGTTGGCACTGTATCCGCTTCCCAGGCACTGCATGCGAAGCAGCAGGCTTCGCGGCAACGCAACCAAGATCGACGCAGTCGTGTGAAGTCAAAGGCAAGTGTTCCGGTAGCCCCCGCTGATACTGCCGTGGAGCAGGCTTCGAACTAAAAAGGCTTGTCTACGCATTGCGTTGCCATCGGCTGCCTTGGATCTCAACGCTAAAGCATTCACATCGTGAGGCGAGGCAGCTCAAGTGGGTCATGGATGGCTCGCCGCTGCTGGTATTCCCCTCAGACTTGGGTGTCGCCTGGATGCGGTTCTTTTCGGGATCCGTGAATTTCAGGCCGGCGTGGCAAAGGTGATCAGGATGACGCTTTTGCTAAAGTGCTGACTTGGGCCAGGTAGGTGAGTCGGAGGATACCGGGAAGGTCGCTGGGCGCAATCTTGGAGTAAGAGATTGTTTTCTGTACTGCATTTGTGGAAAGGGATTTGTGAAAGATAATACATTGGCTCAAACGATTGCCGGGGCGTTCATTACAACCGGCTTGACTCTCTTAGGAACTGCTTATCTACAAAGCAAGCAGAATGAAACGGCCGAGAGAGTCCGATTTTTGGACGGTGCACAGGCAACAGCTCAAGCGACGACTAAACTCCTAATTCAGGGTTACAACGCCTTGGAGCAGTTGAGAGATGCCACTGAGAAAAAAGGATTCGATTTTTATATAACGGATTCAGGCCGAAAGTTTGAAGAGTTTTATCGTGATTGGCGTCAGCAAATGATCCAAAATCAGTTCAGCGTGTCACGATACTTTGGCGGTGATTTGGCAAGCCAATTGATCCATGTTGATGAGATTGATAAGGCACCTGTGAATAATCTTTCATCGCCCAATCCCTGTTCAGCACCTGGTACACCTGACAGCTATGATATTAACAAAATGGCGGTGCAGGTGGATTGCCTCGTCCGCTTTTCGTCATTTACGCAGGATCGCTTGGACTCCGATGAGCCTAGAGATAAGGAAGCGTTCTTCGATTATATTTCCAAGAAATCTGCGCTTGATCAGGATGTTATGAGAATGATCGAGAATTATGAGGTTTCTTATGTGAAAGTACTTCGATCTATGGACGATAAATTTACTCAGCTAGGGGGAGTGAAGGTAACGGTTGTACCTAGGGAGTGATCTGTATGTAATGTTTGATTTTGATATAAAACCCCCAAGTATCCAGTCTATTGACTACGCACAAGAAGATAACTTACCACCGGGTGAAATGTTTCTGTCAATGGTAGATAACGTTTGAGGTTAGTCAGGATGAGGTGGTTCGGGTCGTGGATTTAATTATGCGTGTTGTGGTATAAAACCCTCTAGCGTGAGGGTGCGCGCTCCCACACATGAGTCGGGGCAGGCAATAATCGCTATCTAATAGTCGCAAGCGTGTATTTTAATGCTAATAAACTCGGCCCACTGGCTAGCCTGCAGGATAGATTGCGAACCACTATGGTAAAAAATCTTACATGGGCTGCCTGGTGTATACACATATAGTTAGTTCTTGTCATATTCTGGTTGATGGTTAGCGGGCTTTGTTGTGACTCAGAGATTACTGTGAGCAATGCGATGCGTGAAACCGCTGTCGCACTACACCCTCTGCTGGTACGGTCGTCCAACCCTCACGCTTTGACCGAAGCCGTTCCCGGGCTAGCTTGGCTGTTATGTTCAGCCATAAATTGCCGAACCTAAAAACGTTGGATCTTTTCAAAATTTGGTGGTAAAAACGGTAAGAAATTGATGGCAAGGACGACATGTTATGGGCGAAGAAACAAAATACATCAGGACAATGCTAGTAGACAGCAAAAGTCATCAGTATGTAGCTAAGTTAGACACCATGGGTGTCGCTGAGTATATGCAGCGCATGATAAAGTCTGAGCCAGGAGTACCTTTGGTAGTCTTGGATTTTTCCCCGTTGGTGGAAATGTTTCACAAAAAAATTGAAGCTCTCAATGAGCATGCCGAGAGCAAGGATGTCAGACTTAGCAGGTCTTCGATATATAATATTTGGCGTCAAATAAAGCCTTCTCGTGACAGTGCTTTTGCTGCTGTTCTTGCAGGTAACTTAGTTTCCAAAGCTGAAGATACGCTAAATCTTATCCATTCGCGTCTGCCTAGCTTGATTTCGAATAGCCACTCTAGCTATCAAGAGTCGCCATACGACGCTCCTCATCAAAGAAGTGTTGCATTTTCAAATTTTGTTGCAGAAGTTGATGCGGCGTTGGAAATACTGCTATGTAGAGTATATGTGTCTGCAAAGTTTGGGTTTGAAACCTTGGTAGATGATGTCGTGGTTACCGGGCATTGTCGAGCGTTAAGAAAAGTCGTTCTTGATGAGCTCGAAAGAGAGGTTTGCTATTGGCAGGGTGGATTTAATGGTAACAGTCCCTTGTATCATGCCTGTATTGAAAATATTGGGATAGATCCAAACGCCATATGCTATTTAATTGGTTCGGATTTTACGTCTGAAAAACTCAAGGATAAGCTTATTTCTGAAGGTTCCGAAGCTTATGATGACTTCGGTGGATGGCAAACTACGGTGCTCAGATGGGCTCGTTGCGATGACGATAAATCAAGGCGAATTCAAGCGCTTTCCAAGCTGCTTGTGCGACTCAATTTACTTTTGAGTATGCTCGAAGATTTGCATGGTGGGAATTTCGAGTTCGACGCTGATAATAAATACAAGGAAGAGTTCCAGAGCTCGCTGGACGATCTGCTTAGGTAAAATGTTTCCAAGCAGAGCAGTAATGTGCCGTCCTGCTGGCCTTTGATAAGGCCATGGGCGCGCAACTTAAAAGGAGCTTTCATTCATGTTGGATATTCTGATTACCAAGGCGATTGCAAATCCGTTGGCATTCTTGGGGATCGTTGTGGCAACGGCATCACTGGTCGTTGCCTTTAGTTCGATGACACTCACTTGGCTGCTGTGGAGGAAAACGAACCGGCCCATCCTCACTGCTTGGATTGCAAGTGCCGCCGGCGGCGAAGAAGGCATAGCACTGAACATCGTTGTGGAAAACTCAGGAAATCGACCGGCGAAAGACATCAGGCTGGTTGCCAAGGAGAAGCAAGTTTTGGCAGCTCTGGATCATCCCCATGATGGAAATGTCCCGAGGGATGCGTTGCACTGTTTTTTCAGTGGTAAGCAGATATCCGTGCTGGCCAACGGCAAGCGGGTCACGAACGCTTTTGGACACCTTGGCAGCCAGGCTGGAGCATGGAAAAGCGGTGCACGCATTCCTTTGCTCATCAAGTACCGGGGCCTTGGAAACGAGCGCTACCGAGCCAAGATGACCTTGATCCTGGTCGACGACAACGGCTTCGCCCAGAGCTCGTGGGAGCCGTCCACCGGCTTGTAATCTGCGCAGGCGAGCGCGCATCCCTCAATGCCTGTTTATCTCGCTTAACCATCAATGAGGCTTTCGAGCTTAACCGAGGGGAGAGCTAAGCAGTCGTTCAATGGTGATATGGGGACGCTCTCATTCTCTACGACAGCTCTGTGCTCAATACAGGGCTGTCGGTGGATAGCAAGCATGCCACGCCCGTGCCGGCTCACAAGCGCCTTATCGACCGCGAAAATGGTCGATCAAGGCTCTGATCAATTCTCGTATTGCTGGCTTGACCACATACTCCAGAAACCAGTGGTTCTGAGCCGTTGGATTTTTTTGGGTTTCATTTCAATTGCCTCTACGTCATGGTTTGAGGGCAGACTGAGCGCAGTTGACGCGTGCCGGAAGCAGGCATCGTCAATTTTTTCTTTGCACTGGTTGTGTCTGTGGAGGCAATTTTGAACGCTCAATTGAGGGGCATTCAGGTGGGGTTTGCATGTTTTTCACGCTGGCTACGAGAATTTTCCGTGCCACCAGCATCTTCCTTCTAAGTCGTGAGGTTTTTTGTTTCAATCCACACTTGATCGTCATCCTCTTGTAAAACAAGCGAATTAGCTGAGGCGCTGTATGCGTCTAATCCTCCATTCACAAGGCCACACCAGCACGGGACTACCAACGCATGAGACATCCCTCACACGACATTCCAGTCTTGCAGTCCCAAAAGCCTTCAGTGTCCTGGCAGCCCGACCAGCCAATCCCCCGACCTGACGTCGTGATGTTCGACGAGTTTGAGAATTACCGAGAAGCGGTGCCCGAAGGCCTGGAGATTGAAGACGTAGAGCTTATCTGGTGGACTGTGGCGGCGTGCCTGAGCGCTGAGTCGCTTCGTGATGGACTCGTTCCAACCATTGCCACTAGGTACGATCCTAGTTGCTTCCTCTTCTCTCCGATCTCCAATTTAGAAGGCAAAGGCAGGTACCCGACGGCAATCGTCGCTCTACTGCGCGAAATCCTGCCTGAGGGAGCATTGGTTGCTGTTGATTCTGATTCACTCGAAGAGGCAGAGGAGGACTGTGAGGTGGTTGGAAGCTTGGTCATTCAAGATCAGATCTGGCACGAGTTGACTTGGATTGCGCTGAGCATTGCTCCAGTCGCTAAGCTATCTGATCGCCTTCGTGACTTGCGCTTTAGCAGTGATCTTGGGAATTAGCCATTCATATAGTGTGGTTTTTGATCGGCCGCGACAGCTAGCCGAGGCTCACGCATTTTGAATGGCGCAAGGCGGGCACGTTCATCGAAAGATATGCGTCAGCTGTGCTCGGATGGTCAATTCAGAATTGAATCCTTCGCACAGGACGGTTAGCAGGCCCTGAGGGTCTGCGGATCACCCGATTTTCCTCAGTTTTATCACCAATTCAGAATTGAAACCCGTCGTTGGCCCAGAAATTCTCCCCTGTGCACCGCAAGCTAGAGTGAATCGCCACCGGAAATTTTCAGTCGAGTCTTCAATTTTGAATTGGTCACCCAACCAGAGCGCAGTCTGACTCTAAACTAACCTATACGATAGTTGGTTTTCAGGGTGTATTTGGGAAGTGGGCGCCTGCCTAAGCTCGATTTGAACGTATATTGCTGCCGAAATCTATTAAGTAGCAAAGAAGCCGTATCAAAACACATTGATAAAGCTTGGCCGGCCAGTTTTATGTTGGCCGGCTCACAGAAAACGTGATTGCTCGACACTCAGCTATGGGTTGTTGGTAAGGTTTATATATCGCTTATTAACCATTTGTGAGGTCGATATGAACTACCACGAAGAACTTGCTCGCCTTACTGAATCAGTGAGTATGTTGGAGCGTCAATTGGAATATATGCGCCGTGACCGAGGGCTTCAGCGAGATCTAGAATTCGAAAAGAAGTGCAATTCACTCCTGGACGAATACGGCTGCCCCGTCGAGCTTTTGATGGAAGTCGTGTGTGGCCGGCCAGACATTTCTGAAGCCACTCGCGCCAAGCTTGCTGAGGCTGGGGGCCTGATTGAACCCCTTAAACCGATCAGTCAAATCCCTGTACAGCCCAAAAAACATGAGGTCGAACAGCGCCCTGCTAGTGCGAGTGCCGCTGAATGGAAGGAAAAGTTCGGGCATCGCAGTTTGGGATCTTGGTTTCAGCAGGCCAGTTCCTGACCCAATACCAAAACACTGAGGCGAAATAAGGAAATAATTAACCTCGCTAGTTAATTATTTGTCTGTAAGGACGCTAAAGGTCAGCTATCAAAGCTCTATCTATCTGCGTCGTGTAATTCTGAATTGAATCCGGTCTTTCTCTTGGGCGGTATGTTGCGAGCGGATGCTCGTGCGTGTGCCTGTGACAGCGGTATTCTTAACTCTGTGCGTCCAGACAGCGTTTTTCGGCCGGCCATCAGCATGGCCGGCCAGCAGACTGCTTAAGTTAACGGCACAGTCAACTATGGTTGGCCGAGTAAGAATGAATCATCGAGCTTCCAAGTAATCCTTACTCGCACTTGAACGGCATACCTTCGACTGGTAATCGCTCGGCTTATGCAGCCAGAGATCAGAAAGGCAAGGTGACGACCTCGATTGGTCACCAGGCGAAAGCGCTCAACCCCTCAAGCACAAATTTGAAGTCAAAAACGCTCTACAAGGCCCGTCTCAGCTCGTGTTTTAATTCTCCTCTTGTGAAGGACAGCGTATGCGAGAGGGGCGAATGGAGAAGAATCAAGGATCTGGGGTGGCTACGGACGTCCCTGGTGATGCGTATGAGGCTGATGGCCAAGATGGTCAGGTGATGTCGATCCTGGAGCACTGGCGTACCGCCTGGACTGATCTGAGTCGAACTGATGAAGTTGTAGCGCAAGGCACCAGTTTCGCCCTCTGGCATTCCGACGTGAACGGGTTCGAGAATCCGGGCGCCTTCTTTTCTGTAGAGGCGATTGACCAACTGATCCCTCCCGAAGAAATACGTAAAGGGTTGCGTGAGCATCTGGACACGATCGACCATGCTCGGGAGATGGCTGTGGTGCTGGTGTTGAAGGATCAAGCGGCAGCCAGGGCAGCACTGGCAGTGATCCCCAAAACAGCGCTGCGTAAAGAACAGGCCTGGTTCGAAATGGCCAAGATCCGAAGGACATCCGTCGCGGACAAAGTCTGGATTACGCTACGTGCGAATGCGGTGCTCAGCAGAGAAGGAGAGTCTGGTCACGAAGGTCACCTTGAAGAATATTTCGGGGTCGGCTCGGTGATGTTTGGGCTGGAACACCGGGAGCAGATCAGCAAGTTGGGCTGGGATGACATCGGTGGGAATACGTTTATCGGTGGCGAGCAGACGGAATACTTCTGGCCAAAGCATGATGAATCGGCTGAAGCCATTAGTACCGGTGCGCCTTTGCAGAATGCAAGGCCGACTGAGGTCTGGCAGGACAAGCCACTTCTCTCTATCCGTGTACCTTTTACAAATCTGAATTTCGCCTTGCGTGTTCAAGCCGCGACGGCAGAGCTTGCGCCACCAGTAGCCCCACCTGAATCTGTAGAGCGAGCAAAACCGGAGAAGATTACGACCTACTATCGCGCGGGTGATTGGGGTAGCCACCATGGGCATTCAGTAGGTACCGGGCTCGTGATCGAGCAACATTTTGACGGTGAAGCCCCTACTGAGTGGCACCTGCATCAGGATTTCGTCATTTCTCTCGGTTTGCAGCGCCAAGGTGACATCTGGTTGCGCCCCATTGAGGGCTTTCAGGAGGTGGTGAAGCTGGTGCGCGACGAGGATGGCAGCCCCATCAGGATGGACGTGCGTACCGAGCATCTTCGTGATTACCTCAGGGGGCGGGGGATGTATCTGTTGATTTCGAGCTACCGGAGCCGCCACCAAATCGTGGCGGATGCGTCCCATATCACATGGGCTTCGGACGTTATGGAAGTGATCCAAGGCGAGGACAAGTGGGAGGGTGTTAAACGTGAGATCCATGAGGGCGGAATGCCCTACGGTTCCTCTACGGGTGTTTTCCATGCATCACGCACCGACGTCGACGAGGATGATGAAGTACCCATTCTGGGGCTCCCAGATGATGACTCTGTAGTTTCGAAAACATGGTCGATCCAGCACCGGGGAAGAAAGCTATACGATCTGAGTGGTTCGCTTTGGAAAACTGAAGTTGTCGAGCCTGGACGAGTCAGTGAGAGGGTCAAGGGCGAGCCTTCACTCACCAAGGTGGATTTCGCCGTCGATGGTTCTGGAGAGCGTCTAAACGGCGATGAACTGGAACACTGTGGCGGCTGGCTTTGGTTCCGCCCCACCGTTACTGCCCTTCTTGGGAGTTATCGCGGATCTTCACTGAGATGGTTCACCAGAGATACTGGTGCCATCGGCATCTCATCCGGGCACAGCGTACATTTTGGTCTGAACGATCTTGGTTTGATCAACGTGTACGCCAAGGACATTGGGCAGCTTCCTCTGTGGCAGCAGCGCGTTTGGGCTGGAGCCAACCTGGTGCCAGACGGTGGCGTGTCAGCTGAGCTGTTGGCAGCGCAGGCCAAAGCCAAACCGGCAGGAACCAAGGCTCCAGAAGTGCAGCTACGTCCAGTCTATGACGTTCTCAATGCTGGATTTCAGAAAGTAACCGGGAAGCAGTTGTTCGGCGAGCATCATGCTCTAGATGAGATTTTCCGCCGGATTCACCGTTTCCGGGCTCTTGAAAAAACCGGAGTGCTCGAATTGGCTAAAGATCTGGCCAGGGTGACGGTTGAGTCCTTGGATGGAGATGCGTTGTCGGCGCTGGCGCCCACTCCCAAGGGCATGAAGCCTGGCTCGGTCAAGCACTTGGAGGCTGCACTGCAAAAGGGGGGCACTCTTGAGCATGCGAGGTCGTTGACCAAGGTGTTGGTGGGTATTAATGAGCTGAGACAGGCAGACGCTCATCTACCTTCTTCCGAGTTCACCAAGGCCTTTGGCCTCGTTGGCGTCGATCAACTCGCCGACCCCGTCGTACAAGGTCGTCAGATGCTGGAATCACTGGTTGAGTCCTTGGCTCACATGGGCGAGGTATTCGCTCAGCTCGGTGCCAAGGACAACTGAGGCCCCGATAACAGGCCGATTCGCATCGGCCGCCGGCCTTATCGTGGCTGCAGGAAATCGAGTTGTTCGAGGGAAGCCCGGGCTTTTCATCGGGCTCTTTCATCGAGTGCAATGTAATGGCCATTCATGTCGTCGTGAGCGACTGTTTTTAAGGAGGGGATTGGTTTGGTTGAAGCAGCGGTCGTTGAGCGCGTTTTGTGTGTTGTCGACAGGTGCCTGAGGAGTCAGTTTCCTGACGACTACTACAAGCGGTGCATGTACGCATCTTTCGGGGTTTACAGGCTTTTGAAAGCGATGGGGCATGACCCCGTAGTCGTGGGTGGAAATTTTCTGACCTTCGTCGTAGCTCGAAATGAACCCAAGGGATCAATGCAAGGATATGGATCCGATTCCAGCAAGCACGCTCATTTCTGGGTTGAGCTGAATGGTTCTATCATCGACCTGGGCACCTACTACTTGCCTATAGGGTCGAGTTTCCCTGCCCATGACATACCAGCGACCTTCTGGGATAAGAGCCACGCGTTACCCAGTGGAATGCGATATGACCCTGAGGCCAGTTACGCGTCGCTGGAGGCCGTGTACTTAGAGCCGCACATCGTCGAAAAGATGGAGCCGTTCCTGGCTGCCTGCGATGCCCGTGTGGCGAAACCGCTGGTCAAACCGAAAATTGGAAAGTGGCTTGTGACCTCTCCTGCTTCTATCGACAGGGCGGCCAGTAAGGGCGACCTGTGGGCGCAGGGCATGGTTCATCACCAGCGCAGGTCAGCTGAGCAGCTCGTTATTTGAGCAGTGGTTGATCGAGCGATACGGCCCTTTGTGCAAGGGCCGTGTCATATTTAGGATTTGGGGAGATTGCCCGGCTACACAAGCGGTGCGTGGGCAATCTCACGCCCCGCAAATTCACTGGCCAGCAGATACAGAAATTGCTGAGGCAGATTCGTGATGATTTCCTGGATGTGTCCGCCAAACTTTCCTTTGATAATAGATTCGAAAAGGTGTGGTCTGTATCGGGTGACCGAACCCAAGTAGTAAAAGCAAGCGTAGACGGAGAGTATTTGCTCCATCAGAGCCTGCTGCTCGTCTACTGGGCACAGATAGAGATAGTTTTTCCGGTAGGGATGCATCTTGATCACTGTCGACCAGATGTGAGTTTTCAGTGTCTCGACAAGCTCGTGAATCTTGTCAGAGGCTCGTCCTGTATATCGTAGTGGGGTGATTTGTTCGAAGGTCAGCAGGTTGCGGCCACCGACAACGGTTCTCTGAACCTCTCTGAAAATATTCGAGAGTCCCGATTCCAGGAGCATTCTTTTTTTTGTAATGCCGAACCGCGACAAGTCATCCGCGTAGATGCCAATGGTGAGCCATATCTCCTTTGATGTTTCATTGTGCATGTACTGGATGCTTGTGATTTCAACGAATCGCTCATCGGCGTCAGCCGCTTCGCACCATACACGATGCCCTTGGAGGAGCTGAGGGAGTAAGTTTTTGAGGTCAAAAACTTGACCGGACGAGGGTGCTTTTTTGCCGAACAGGGCGTCTTGGAAGTCATCGAAGACATTCACGCCGCTTGGCTTTGAGCGGTAGACCTTCAGGAAAGAATCGACGAACTCTTGCCCGCCAGGGTGGATGTTTTCTTCTATGCCATGTTGAGCCTTCTCGTACGTGATCTTCAGACCCTTGTGCAGCACAAACGCTTTAGCGAGGTTCAGCAGGAAGTAGTAGATTAAGAGAGGCTTCGCTGAAAGCAGTGTTGATGTCTGCGAGGTCTGGAAGAAGTTTTCCGCTTGGGCCACGAAGGCAATAGCTTGGTCACGTGACACCCCATTCAGCTTGTCCTCAATGCTTTGTCGGATGATGCCCCAGGGGTTCGTAGAAAAAATCCTCGATTGCAGGCCGTAGCGGCGGTTCGTTCGAACCACTGGGTGATTCGAGTAGGGAATGGGCCTTCCCTTAACGGTCAAAACTTCTCCAGCACGTGCGGCGGCTACGCGGCTCATGGATTACCTCAGGATGAATGGAATGATGGTTGATGAGAGTGATCCGAATGGTGGGCCAGCCTTATCGCGTCGCTTTCCATGTTGGAGCTACAAGCTCGGGTCGTCGTGCATTGACACCTAGCTGGGTGTTAATCTTTTCGAAATTTGCACGTGCCTGTTGCTCCATGTTTGCAAACGCTTGATTGGGCAAAATCTTGGCGTCGTGAAGCGATTCGATGTATCCGTAAGCTCTGCCGAACAACAGCACGAGGCTTTCAAGATCAGCAGCTGTGCCTATGAAATCAATGAGCTCGTAACCCTTGACCAGTCGCTGGTTGTGTTCGGTGTCGATCATTGCGGTTGTTACCTTGAGTAGGTTTCATGATGAGCAATTTATGCCACGCCATAGCGGTAGCGAGCGGCAGGGCAGGGCAGATGCTGGGAATTCAACATTGAAAGACATTCTGAGGGGGTAACTAGTAAAGGCCCATCTGCTGTGGCCATTTGTTTTCGTCAGTCTTCATGTTAGAGCTATGGGCGCTGTCCAAACCGAGTCTCTGGCATGCCCGTTCCGGGTCGGCTGTCCTGAACCTAGCCTGATCATGCTTATAGGACTAGGCCCTTCCGGCTCCAGCCCTCACGCGGGCACGATATGCCTTGCAGCAGCGGTAGTTGGGGCCAAGGGCTGGACTAGTTAAACAGCCTCTAGCTGAGCACGTGCTGCTGTAAGCGTGGCTGTTTCCTCTTGCAGTTGACACACCACTACATTGAGCAGATCAGCGAAGGTGTCGGCGAAGAACTTTGGCTCAGTTTTGAATGGATGGCCCATTGAAGCCTTATTGACCCCGAACTGTTCAGCTTGATCAGTGAGTCGCTTAAACGACTTCATTGCACCGCTACCCGTCGTGCTGGCGTACTGGAACACCTCCGCATGCCCGGTTTTGACCAGCGCGTTCATGATAGTTGCGGCATCGAAGGAAACGCCGTGATCGGCGATAAGAGATTTGAGTGTTTTGGCTTGCATGCAGAGCTTCCTTGCAATTTGGTGGTGGCGCTAGGCCATCTATGGTCGTCTTTTCCTGATGCTTTTACAACCCAACCTTCGTCCACTGGTGCGTCGTCGGACGACGGTAGGTACTCACCATCGCGCGTCTGAAGAACGAACCGCAGGGCATCGATGACCGATGGTTTACCCGCATCGTTTTCACCCACCAGTGCAGTGACGCCCTCGTAGAACTCGATCAAAGGCTGTTCGGCTCGGCGCCAAATTGGCGGGAATTCTGGATTTTGAGTGCCGACAAATACATCCATGTGTCCTGTCACAGAGCCCTGCGGTGCAGTAGGCGGGTTAGCCAATAATACTTGAAACAGAGCCAGCATCTCGCTTCTCGGCAGGATTGTGGGGCAGTTGCAAATTCATTGCCGTCTCGATAATCTCTGAGTCGCGCAAGGTAGGCGCACCTCACCCGTCAGTGAAAGCTGGAAACGGCACTGCCTGTAACACCACGATCTCATAGGCCATGATTTTTTCGCGGCCCCAGTAAGACGTAGGCGGGTGGCGTTGATCAGGGGTTGGAGAAAATTATGAGCACTTTGTCCTCGCTCCCTGAGCGTATCAGCTTCAAAAACACCCTCCCGCAGACTCTTCAAGGGCTCAAAAAAAGAGCCAAAAAGATTAGCGTGCCCGGTCAAAAACACGCCGAGGCGCTCGACATTGTTGCGCGCGAGATGGGCTATCGCGACTACCGACAGGCTCAGCAGACGTTGGCATCCAGTGAAGGGTCGATGGAAGCAAGTCAAACCGGGTACCCAATCTTCCTCTGCGCTTACTGGCGGGACACCGATACCACAACTCGATCAGCGGGCTGTGAAACGCTAAAGGTCTATCTGCCCCGTCCGCTGAACGAGTTTGTGTCGAAGCATCAGGCAACCTATGCGCGCAATCTTGAGGGCTTCCGGCAGGAAGCCTCCGATCATCTGGAAATGATCTCCAACACGAGCAGCCGAGCCCGGGCGTGGGAATTGCTGGTGCGCGCAGCGTTGTCGCTCCAGTTCATGGAGGGGAGTGGGCTGCGTCCGGCTACCTCTCAAAAGCAGTTGCAAGCGCTGAAGCTGCTTGAAGGTTTTCCATCGAAGGATCACGTTTCTTTGTGGATCGATCCTGCATCGGGGATGTGGGTCGCACTGGATGAGCCCTACGGACACGTGAATGATGTGCCGTTGATGCAGAGGCGCAGCGCGTGGATTGCAGATAGCGCGCTGCATCTTGCCAAGCCAGCTTGGTCAGGCCTGTACTACCCAAATCACGCGGTACCGCACCTGATATCTCCTTCCGAGGACTTGCTACGTAAAACCACCGCAGCATTTGAAGATCGGTCGCCCATTGCGGTGCTGCCTTCCGAGGAGCAGCCGTGGCTTGGCACGTCTGAGCCCTACAACGCGCGGTTCAGCAGTCCTGCAAGGATGGCCAGTGGCACTGCGCGGCGTGCCCGACCTGGCACGACTTACGGTTTCAGCAAAGGTGCAGTCGAATATCACCGAGAAGCTGGATATCCATCACGTTGGCGTCCGGAGACGCCACTGAGTCAGGCGGATCACAAGAGCGTTGGCGCAGAGCTTCAGTGTTTGATGATTTCACCTATGCCCTTCAAGGCTTACCACAAGATCCGTACTTGGTGCTCGACTCTGGAAAACTGGATGTACGCGGAATACCGGGACGGTGACCGCGACCAGGACTTCGACGATACCTACTACGGCGGGAAGCCGTCCGAATACCTTACGGCCGCAGAACAACTCTCTGCCCTGAAGCGTATTCGAGCGGTCTTCATCAATGGGTATGTGGAATGTAAGCCACGTCGAGACCTGCTGAAGGATCTCGACATCGCTACGGCAATCATTGAGGGGCAGGCTGCGTAGTCTCCTGCGTCGGACTGGCAATTCCGCCGTCTACCGCCACTCAGAACCACGGCGGTAGGCGGCTTTTGCAGTGCTATAAGAAGCCGAACTCAGTGCCGCTTGAGCCGATGCCGTATCCCGGCTGCTGCGGTTGGGTGCTGGGGCCAAGGTCAGGTCTTTTGATTGTGCAGGTTGTCGAAGAAGGTGGAGCTCAGAGCCTCAGTCCAATCGATAGGCAGTAGTTCAACCCAGCTTAATGCCTGGAGCAGGATCACCAGACCCAAGCCATAGGCGTTACCTGGGGCTGACTCCACGCACAGCGGCGCCCCGAATTTAGTGTCGTAGAAGAGTGACGATTTGATACCGTCTGGCCCCATATACACCGTATGTGTTGCGATGTGGTCATTTCCAAGAATCATGAGGTCAGGAGAGTGCTCTCCCTGGACATGGCGAACAGAAACGTCCGATGAATATTTGCGTGCAAAGACTGCGCAGAAAGGTTGGTTCTTGAGCGGAGGGTAGACACGGGGCCAGTCCCTGGCCTTTCCGTTGTGTACCGGCCCGTCTACTTGATAATCAGGGTTGTTGCGACCTCGACGTGTGAGCAGCAGTTTCTTTACTGCTTCGGCTTGGCTGACCGCCTTCGCTAATACCGCTGAATCCGAGATCGAGTGCTTGCATTCGATGTAGGCGTACACCGCGTCAACCGGGATTTGTTCTTTAACCGGAAACTGACGGCTCATACCCGAGCGTAGGGTCGGGCTAGACATCTTGTCGTAGATGATGAGGTCATCTCCGGCCGTTTCACCATTTTCAGCGACGACGAAGCCTCGGCACACGCCGTACTTCGCGGGCAGAATGTCCTCCAGCAAAGCGCAAATGGCGACCTCGAATTCATCTCCCAGATCAAAGTTGTAGATCGCCTCGATGTCCTGCAGACGCGCCTCGACTTTCCTGGCCAACCTCTCGATGTACCCACCGTACGAACTCACTGATCCTACTCCCAGTTGCTTGATAACTGTCTGCATCCATGGCGCTAATCCTGCTGGCTGCCAGTGGAACTGGCAAGTCGGGATGCACTGCGGAGTAGGCAGCGCTGGCGACCGAGACCTTGTGTTAGAAGCTTCGCGTTACAATTATGATGGTAATCTGTGCCCTTCATCGAAGAGGCGGCGCCGGAATCTCTGGCACGTTCTAAGCCTGCAGGGAGCCCTTAGCTAGTGGATTCGCGACCAACCAACCCTCATTCTCAATCATCGAAAATTGCCGCGTCAGGTGACAACGATACGCACAAAACCAGCCGTAGCCCGCAGCCAGATAAACGCGGCTTTTTCAACTCGCTTACCAATACCATCCTTGACGCCGTCGGATTTCAGCAGGCCTCCGCCTGGAAGGCTGGACGTGAGGTCGGTACCGAGGAGGGCTTCAGTTGGGGGCAAGGCCAGGGGCTGGAATCAGGTCGGACTGAGGGTCGAACCGTCGGGCACTTGGAGGGGAAAAGCGAAGGCCTCAAGGAGGGCTTTTCTCAAGGGCATATCCAAGGGCTAGACGACAGGAAGCTGATTGTTGAATTGCGCCCTGGTGCGTCCACAACTCCCGCTGCACCACGCGTGAAAGAGCCCGCTCTGTTCAAGGACTGGAGATTTGCAATTACTCCAGAGATGGCCGCTGAGATCCGGCAGGATGTGAAGCACAATCTGCCTGATCAACCTCCGTCAGAAGATCAGTGGAAGATGATCTTGTCGACCACTCCGACCACCTCTGTTGTCGCCGGCGCTGGCAGTGGTAAGTCGACCACCATGGTGTTGCGGCTGATCGTTCTTTACCACTACCTCAAGATTGATCTGTCGGGGCTGACAGTTGTCACCTTTACGAAAGAGTCCAAGCTGGATTTTGCGAAGAAAGTCCGTGAGGTGTTTGACCTCTGGGGTTACGAGGTCAGTGAGAAAAAGTCGCTGGAGATTGTTCGTACCTTCCATTCTCGCATTCTGTCGTTTGCCAAAAGTATTGATGGGCTTGGTGACGTCAAGGCTTTCGAGTTCTTGGACAACAAGCCGGATGAAGATGAGCGGGACGGATCAATGTTGCAGGTCAAGCTGGGTGAGACTCAGCTCGATCTAATGAACGCTGTTTACCAAGAGCTTTTTGAAACGAATCCAGCCTTCCGCGCATTGATCGGGGAGCTTTATCAGCGCTCGTTGCTACTCGACGCAATAGAGAAAGATCATCCGGACGTACTGGAGCGTCAGGGTAAGGCCTGGCAAATGGCGAATATCGATGCTGCCCTGTGTGCTCAGCTAGAAGGCCTCTGGCAAGCTGGTGGGCATTGGCCCATTGAAGGGATACAGCCGACTCAGAAGACCATTCGACTGCTTGGAAAAGACTTCCAGGTTAATGGGTACATCCCTGAGTTCGAAACCTATGTCATTTTAGGGGTCGATGATACCGAGCCTGATGAACTCAAGCTTGATCATCAATACGGCTGGTACATACGCAAGCATGTGCGTGACAAGCGGACGTTGTTTCAGGCCTTTTGCAGTCCAAAGGTGGTCTACCTGAACAGCTATGTCGATGCCACACAGTCGGTTGGCGCGCTCCAAGGTCGTGTGAACGGATGCCCGAAATTCCGGTACAAGGTCAGGGGTGAGATCAGCTCCAGTTACATTCTGGAGGCCTTTTTCTCCACTGCTTCCTTCATCGAAAACTTGGGACTGGACGCCATCGAGGCGGTCAAGAATATGACCCTGTACGAGGGTGATCCCGACACCACATTTTTTTACGCCATGAGCATCTACTGGGCTGCTTTCAATGATCGACTGCTGGGGATGAGTCCACCGGTAATGACTTTCAACAGCATGTTTGCGATGTTCAGTGAACGTGGTCAACAAAACTTCAGGGCAGTGCCAGACAGCGTACTTCGTCCGATGACGACGCTGCTCATTGACGAGTTCCAGGACGTTGGGGCGAACACGATCTCTTGGGTGAGGGCGACCTTCAGTGAAATCGAGCGGCGCGGGCTGGCTGCTAAGACCTCCGGTGCGCCGGCCTATGCTTCCGTGATGGCGGTGGGTGACGATTGGCAAAGCATCTATGGATGGCGTGGAAGCTCTCCGCGTTTTCTGATGGAGTTCGGCAAGGAGTTTAAGTCGCCGAAGCAGACAAAGGTGTTCATGCAGGAGAACCACAGATCGCACCAAATGGTGGTTGATGCGGCTGAAGCGATCGTCAATCAGACGCCTGGCTTTGAGAACAAACACGGAGTTGCGGTCAACAAACGTGTGATCGACAACCAGGTACCGGTAGAGGTTCGAGAGCTTGATTGGGTACACCTGGTTCAGACGGTCGAACACCATTACGATGCCGGCCGGTCGATCCTGGTGCTTTACCGTAAACGCGACACCAAAAAAGAATCCCAGACAAAACTCAGTGACGTTATTGAGCGAGCCCGTGAAGACAAGCGAGGTAAGGCCATCAAGTTTCTGACCTACCACTCCTCGAAGGGCTTGCAGGCCGATGCAGTCTTTTTGCTGGGGGATTGTGAAGTCACCACCTCATCGCCTTCGAGGAACGATTTCTATGCCCAGGCCGGTATGGCCAATCCGGGCGATCCCTGCGGCTATGACAGGGCACAGCAACAGGAGGCGCTGAGAACGGCCTATGTTGCTATCACCCGGGCCGTGACTTACTGCTATTGGTATATTTCCTGGGACGAAAAGGTACCTGCTTCGGAGAAGGCAAGCCGTTATATCAAAGGGCATGAGGCCTATTGGAATGTCGTGACTCCGCGTCCTGCGCCCCCTTCCGATGGGATCAAACGCAAAGCGGTTAAAGGTCGCTAGCCAAGCCTAGGTTCACCACGCTCTGAGCATCCGAAGGCGATATGCAGGAACACCGAAAAAGCGTAGTGGCTGTGCGGTCAGGAGGTTTGAGCGATATCCTCTTCCAGTTCCCGCACAGCCTTGCTGGCTTTGATTTCAAATCGACGCTCCACCTCTGCATCACTCAGCCTCAGCGCATCATCCCCGAGCCACATGGCAAGTTTCTCGCGCTTCTGGCTGACCGTGAGAGCATCGAGGTTCGGTATGTAGCCATTGTTGGCTTTCATGCCCCGCTGCAGCTCGTAGAAGGTCTTGATCAAAGACTTCGGACGAATTTCACCACCAGGGCAAAAGCGATCTGTAAGCTTTCTGACGGTGTGATTGATGGCGCGCAACTGGGAGGTCGTCGTGATCTGACAGAAGTAAGCAGCCCAGCCTAGCCGCTTGCCTTTGAAGATGCAGCCAGTGATCCTCAGATTGAGCTTCCACTGACAGTAGGCAAGGGCGCGTTCTTTATCAGCAGGACGTCGGGCTGTCGCCAATTTGTGCCGGTACGCGGTAAAGATTTTGGCGATCGATGACTCGAATCTGAGAATGCTCTCGTGCCGAACGAGCACTTCACCGCCCTCGATCTGGTACCCAAGAAAGCTGAAGGGGTCGGTCAAGCTCTCTACTTTGGACTTCGACCCTGGTTCGAAGTCATGCGGATTGAGCTTCAAGGCCTTCAGTTCTGAGATGAGCTCATGAGCCGTAGAGCGAGCCACTCCCGCTGGCCCCAGGATCAGGATGTCGTCGACGTATCGCTTGTACCAAATCCCCGTCCGAGACTCGAAGAGCGTATCAATGCCTTGCAATGCGATCTCTGCAAGCACATTTGAAATCGCGAGCCCTTGCGGTACGCCGACTGTAGGCCGATCAGCTCCTTTGCTCCCCCTGGATTCTGGCACCGTGGGGGTTGTGAGCGCGTCGGTAATCAGTTGTCTGAACTCGGGTTTCTGGATTTTCTTCCGTGTTGCAGCGCTCACCAGTTCGTGAGGAATGGACGGGTAAAAGCTCTTGAGATCAATCTTTGCGTATTCGGCATACACACCAGAATTCAGCGCTGTTTTCAGAGAGTCAATGACGGTCTGGGGGAGTGTGAGTTTGGCCGTAGGGAAAACGTCTGATAGGCAGTTGCACAACGCGCGCAGGACGATTCTGTCCCTGGCGGTTGGAATCGATAATTGCCGAGGTGGTGACGATGCCCCTTTTAGAATCAATTTTTCCTTGTAGGCCGTGAAACGATACTCCCCCCGGTGAACCTTCTCGACGATGTGATCAAGCTCAGCGGTCAAGTGCTTATCGAGGTTAGCTGGGCGCACTCGGTCGAGGCCGATGGCCCCGGAGTTCTTTATCCTGTCGGTGTAGATTTCCTGGAGGCACTTACGGCTGAAGATTTTCTTAAAGCTTTTGGCCGCGCTCATGGTTGGTTCCAGAAGGCATAGAGGCCTGCCAACACGGGAAGAACATAAAGCAGCGTCGTGATCAGAAATCGCATCGTCAGCCAAAGCGCGGCAGAAAAATACTCAAAGCCTGTAAGAGGGCGAGTGGTGGGGCCGTTCGCAAAAACACGTGCGATCCGATCATCGATTTCCCGATGATTTTCCGATTCAGCCAGCAGTTCGTCATACCTGCTGATCTGTTCAGGAGTAGCGGCTTGGGGAGGGGAGGTGGTCGAGCCTTCGGGGAGTCCCCGATGGAGCTTCTGTAGCTCCAGATAGTTGGTGCGCATCAGCATTGCGCGCCCCCGAAAATCTCGGTTCGCAACCGCAAGCGAAATGCCCAGGAGGGCAACCGAAAGGATCGTCGCCATGACATCGGTATCTGGGCCAAGGATCGTGCTGTGCCTGATGGTCAGCACCCCCAGCGCCGTGCTGAGGATTGCGTACCATACCAGCAAGAGCTGCGAGTGAAAGTCCAGCCACTCCAGGCGTTTATGAGCCTGAATACGTGCCTTGTAAGTGAACCAGACGCTATCCTTTTTCACGCGCATCTCTCCATAGAATTGGTGAAGGGGCGGGGGGATTTGAGTACCGTTGAACATCCCAGAGGGATCAGTGGGCCGAAACCCAACAGCCGAAGCTGTTAATTATCAGAACCGCCCTCGGTCGCACGAGAGGAAATACCCACCCCTTCACGGCTGATTCTACAGTGCCATTACGAAGCGTGGAAGCTACGTACACACTCGACCGTTCCCTTCCGCTAGCCTTTGAAGATCTGCATCGCCCCCGAGGATTTGCTGTGTGAATCCCGCGCAGTGTTGGGCTTGAGTGCCTTGCCAACATTATCTGGTGAGCTCAGCTAAATTCTACCGTTGGATGAGGGCTCACTCCGGTCGGCCATGCTTACTTCGAATGATCCCAAAACGCGTGATTCATGTTGTTTTCGATGTCCCGGATCTTCTTAACGAGATCCTTGGCTTTATCCTTATCAACCAGTTTTTTACCAGCCAGGCGCTGGATCTCGTTGACTTGCTCTCTGCGCTCCTCAAAGCGCTTTCGATTCAATTTGAGCCCTTCGATCATCAGCCGTGAGGCGACATTCATTAGTTGGGGATACTTCATGCAGAAGTCGACCGCCGGTCGAACCTGCTCAGTAACATCGTCCCATTCAGAGTGGTTGTCGGCCAAAGCATCAAACCGCCCCGGGCTCAGAACACTATCATTGGGGATTCCAATGCTCGTAATGCCCGTGTGCAGGAAAACCTTGCGTGCGAGCTCGGAGCAATAGGCTGCCGCTTTCATCGGCTTTTTTGACAGGCGGATCTTGTAGGGTTGAGCGAGGTAGAACGCGCAGGCGCGGTAGACAGCATCGGTGTGCTCAGGAGCCAGCTTTTTACAGCGGATCACCCTCCAGTCTGCTTTCACATCAGTCAAGACTTCGGATATCAACCGATTAGTCACACCGGCGCTTGGCATAGCATCGATGCAAACATAGTCCGCATGAACAAGCGCAACATGGCTTGAGCGGGCGTGTTCGTAAGCATATTTTTGTCCCTTCGTGATGACTTTTGCGCCAAACGTAGCACCCGTACACAGGATAACGTCCCCCGCGTGCAGGAGACCGTCGACGCTGGCTGCCTCTTGGAAGAAGGCGTTGTCTTCACCTCGGATCATGGCACGGTAGATGTGCATATGCTCGGCGGGTATACCTTCGATGCTGACGGAGAAATCAATCTGCGCATCGGTCTGCGCTCGAATTTGCGCGAGAAGCTGCTCACTTTTTTCTTCCGACGACATGGTCGCAAAAATATTGGCGGCAGCGGCGTGCCGAGCATTCTGCTGCATTTTATTTAGATCCACCGTGAAGCCCATGTCGTCCTTATACCTAATATCTTCATCCGCCCAGCGACGGGGATTGGGGTTCTGGAGCCTGTCCTTGCAAACCACACGTATGACGCAGCCCCTACGTCTCTAGGCCGCAGGTTTCTTGGCCAACAGATGCGATAAACGGGGGCAGAATTCAAGCAATGGTGCGAGCGCCCAACATTGGGCGTTCGCCAAGCAGCAGATTTGAATCATCTACCCCGACTGAAGGGGAGCACTACACCACTGTCCTCAGACTTAACCAGCGAATCGCCGCTAACCATAGACTTCAGCTTCGCCAGATGGAAAACCGAAGCTTTCCCCGACAGGTAACGCTCCGGCAAGCCCGCAAGCTTTTCCACATCGTTTGCAGCCAAACCGATGTAGCTCGATACCGACTCAATCGGCATAACTCCCGAAGACGACAACAACTCGATCGTTCGCTTGAGAAGGCGAGGTTGTTCAGGGGCGCGCGCATCATCACCTGGCTCGGATTTGGCTCCCCACCTGGCTGACCTGCGTTTGAACAAAACAAGCTTCGCATCTGCGTCGATGATCTTGAGTGCTTCGAGACGCATGATCATGGCCGCGACCGAGACGCCCCAACGCTGCTTAAGCAGCAGGAGGCTGTCCAGCGTGACCGGAGTCCTGACATCAGCAGCAAACGTTTCTGCCGGCAGCAAGAAGGCTCCGGCGAACCGGTGAGCCTGCGACTCCATCAACTTGTAGCGCTCGGGATCGGTTGAGCGTTCAATACCTTTGTGCAGAATGAGGTGACCGAGTTCATGCGCAAGGTCGAATCGACTGCGAAAGCCATTACCCTTGTCGGCGGACAGCAGTATCAGAGGCCTTTGAAGTTCGTGGCTCCATGCTGAAAGTCCTTCGATCGGTGCGATACCGGTTTCTTCGCGAACAACGATAACGCCTGCACCCTCCACAGCCAGTGCCAAATCAGCAATTGCGCGACGGCCGAGACTCCAGAGGTCTCTGCACTCGCTGGCCGCTTCCTCGATATCGGAATTGGCAATTTGCTGAGGATCCGTGAACGACCTCACGGGTAAATTCACGTCCGGAAAATCGACGAATTCGCTCATAGCCAAAACGATGTCCTGAGTCCATTCAAGCCGAGCTTCCAGCATGGCCCTTGCGGAGACATGCGCGGACGCATTGCTTCTGAAAAGAGGCAGCGATCCTTTCCTAGGAAGAGGGCGAGTGAACCATTCAGGGCTGACATTGATGACCTTTGAGAGGCTGTCCAGTGCCTCCGCTTCGGGTGCCTGCTGCCCCGACTTCCACTTGCTGATCGTGGCCGGCGATACGCCGACCATGGCAGCAAGCTGTACTTGGGAAAGGGCGCGGGCAGCCAATGCTTGGATCAATCGACCTGGCTGAAAATCTGTAATGCCCCGGCTCATGTTTCTTTCTGTCCTCCGAGCTCGATGACGCCCGATTTGAGTTTTACTGTTGCGTTGTCGGCCTGTTTCGGAGCCGCTTCATAACGATCTAGGAACTGGCTTAAAGGTTCCCAAAACAGCCACCCATCCATTTTCGGATTGGGCACCGCGATATAGACCTGTAGCGGCTTCTCAGGATGGTGATGCAGTGAACCGCTGAAACGTGCGACGAAGAAGAACGCCCCCGTGGTCACATCCTTAGGCCCAAAAAGGGATGGCTGCACCAGTTGGCTCATGGCCTCATTCGCTTCGGCCAGCTCACGTCGGATAGCGCTACGGGTTGGGCGATTCCAGTTTGTCGTGCTCATGTTCAAGCGCGCGAATTTAAAAATCCCAGCCTGGCCCACGATCACTCGGTTGCCTTGGGGGGAGATCAATTCAGCGTTGGATGCCTCCAGCAAGTCGCTGAAGCGCTCGTTCATCAGGATGTGTCGCATGTGCCCCAGAGCAGTTTTGCGCTGCTTAGTTACCTCCTTCGTCACCCCGTAAGCTTGTAAAGCACCGGCAGCAAAGGCGTCTTCGACACCCATCACGAGGTCGCGCGAGACGTTGGCGATTAGCAAGGCGGCAATAGCTTCAGGGGTCAGGGTCATTTAGTCGTGCTCAGGTTTCGGATATCGAGATTATATGCGTGAAAAATTTCGTGTAAAGGGGTTTTTTTGGTGTTTATGTGTGTTTGGGAGGGGTGTAGAGCGTTTCGGAGCGGCGATAGGGTAAAGCGGCCAGGGCTTGCTCAGGCCTTGCCTACGCAATTGATTAACACGCCTTGCAAGGAGCCTGCCTCGCAGGCTTTCGAGAGCCAATGAATCACATTATTCTTGTGCCGCTCTCTGCTCACACTTGAGCCTGCTCTGCGCTTCTAGAGCGTTGTATACTTCCGGCCAAGTCCCCACCGTACTCAGGATGCCCGCACTTTCTGCCCCCATGGCTATGGAGTAGGCCAGCGCACAGCTATCCTCAGTTTGCGTATCCTCAAAGCGATGCACGTTCATTCACAATATGTTGTCCCAATGCGTCGATGAATACGCGCACTTTGGCCGACAGGCTTCGGTGGCTGGGATAAAGTGCGTGGATCTCGATCAATTCACCTTTGAGTTCCGGAAATATCCGCACGAGTTGACCGCTTGCTACTGCGGGTGCAGCCAGGTAGTCCGGAATCCTCCCTATGCCGCCACCCCTTATCAGGACGACTTTCTGGGCTCCTGCATCGGGAATCATTGAGCGCGCAAGCACCTGGATTTGTTGGGTGCGGGTGCCCTCCCCGAACGTCCAGATACTTGTTTCGGTGCGCTCGACGACGTCATGCATTGAAAGTAACCGTCCGGGCAACACACCTTCCTGACACCGTCGCTTGAGGCGATGGTGTCCACCCAAATATAGGTGGACACCATTTTTAGCCTTTTTAAGCGGACGCCCATGCCACAAGAACGCCGTTCCTATTCCAAGTCCTTCAAGGCCCAGGTCATTGCTGAGTGCGCCCAACCTGACACTTCAATTGCCAATGTCGCCTTGACCCACAACCTCAATGCAAACCTCGTCCATAAATGGATTCGGGTGCATGCACAGAAAAACCTGACACTTCAAACCGCCTTCATCCCGGTCAAGACATCGCCGCCGGTGCCGATGCATCAGGCCCTTCCTGCCACGATCCGAATCGAAGTGCCGCATTCAAAAGGCGTAGTCGTGGTGAGTTGGCCGGCAGAAAATGCAGCGGCGTGTTCTGCTTTCCTGCGAGACCTGCTGCGATGATCCGCATCGACTCCATCTGGCTTGCCACCGAGCCCATGGACATGCGCGCAGGCACTGAAACTGCGCTGGCGCGGGTCGTGGCGGTGTTCGGTGCGGCGAAGCCGCACTGTGCTTATCTGTTTGCCAACCGTCGTGCCAATCGCATGAAAGTGCTGGTGCATGATGGCTTGGGGATTTGGCTTGCTGCCCGGCGCTTGAATCAAGGACGTTTTTTTTGGCCGGGCGTGCGGCACGGCTCTGAAGTCGAGTTGGATGCAGAGCAACTTCAAGCCTTGGTGCTCGGCTTGCCTTGGCAACGCGTCGGTTCCGGAGGAGCCATCACGGTGCTCTAATTCGCCTGCCATGGCCTGCTTGCCAGCGCAATTGGCCCATCAGTCTATCGCCGCCACTAGCCCTCTCTGGCAAAATCGGCGGCATGACTTCGCATCCGAATCTCGATCAATTAAACCCTGAAGAACTGCGTGCCTTGGCGGCGCAGTTGATCCAGCGCGTCGAGACGATGGACAAGCAAATCACTCATCACAAATCGGTCAACGAGAAGCTGGCCCACGAGATCGCGCTGCTCAAACGCTTCAAGTTTGCCAAGCGCAGCGAGCAGTTGAGCCCGGATCAAGCCAGCCTGCTCGACGACTTGATCGATACGGATATCGCCGCTATCGAAGCCGAGTTTGAGGCGCTGCAACCGGCACCTGTCGAAGCCAAAGTGCGCCAGCAACCCAAGCGCGCACCGCTGCCACCGCAGTTTCCTCGCACACTGATCCATCACGAACCGGACAACAGCCACTGCCAGTGCGGCTGCGCACTCAAGCGCATCGGCGAAGACGCCAGCGAAAAGCTCGACTACACGCCCGGCGTGTTCACAGTCGAACGCCACATCCGTGGAAAGTGGGCCTGCGAACAGTGCGAAACACTGATCCAGGCGCCGGTACCGGCGCACGTCATCGACAAAGGCGTCCCGACCGCAGGCCTGCTGGCCCACATCATGGTGGCCAAGTTTGCCGACCATCTGCCGCTGTATCGCCAAGAGAAAATCTTCGGCCGCGCCGGGCTGCCCATCGCCCGTTCGACCTTGGCGCAGTGGGTGGGCAACTGCGGCGTGCAATTACAGCCGCTGGTTGATGCGCTGCGCGAAGCCGTGCTGACGCACGACGTCGTTCACGCCGACGAGACGCCGGTACAAATGCTGACGCCTGGTGCGAAAAAAACTCATCGCGCTTACGTCTGGGCCTATGCCACCAGTCAGTTCTCCAACCTGGCGGCGGTCGTTTACGACTTCAGCCCGAGCCGCGCTGGCGAACATGCCCGAGCCTTCTTGGGCAGTTGGAACGGCAAGCTGGTCTGCGATGACTTTGCCGGCTACAAGGCAGGCTTTGAACTGGGCGTTACGGAGATCGGCTGCATGGCCCATGCCCGCCGGAAGTTCTTCGACTTGCACGTGACCAACAAGAGCCAGGTCGCCGAAAAAGCGCTGAACTACATCGCGGCCTTGTACGAAGCTGAACGAGAAGTCCGAGAGCTGGAGCCGGGTGATCGGCAGCGAATACGGCAGGAAAAAGCAGCGCCAATCGCCGACGCACTTCATACCTGGATGATCGCCCAAAGACAGCTTGTGCCTGAGGGTTCGGCCATCGCCAAGGCGCTGGATTACAGTCTCAAACGCTGGATAGCGCTGACGCGCTATCTCGATGACGGTGCCGTGCCCATCGATAATAACTGGTGCGAGAATCAAATCCGGCCGTGGGCTCTTGGGCGTTCGAACTGGCTGTTCGCGGGATCGTTACGCAGCGGTAAACGTGCAGCGGCGATCATGAGTTTGATCCAATCGGCGCGACTCAACGGCCATGATCCGTATGCTTATTTGAAGGACGTCCTCACGCGCCTGCCGACGCAGCGGGCAAGTGAGATTGCGGAGCTACTACCGCATAGGTGGCGACCGGTTTAGTTGCGCAAGACGGGATGCCCGGACGCACCTCCAACTGGTGCCATTACCGGTCTACTTAGCCTTTATTCTGGTTATCCATGCATTCCTCCCTACAGCTTCGCCCGGTTCAGCCGATAGTTTTCGTACCAAGAGAAGCGCGGCAATTCGATCCTGTAACAAAGGAGAGTAAGCGGCTTTTGAGGAAGATCTCTTGGAATGCTTTCATTACCTCATAACCATAAATGAGAGATGGGCACTTTTTAACGCCTAAGAAAGCACTCACAGACCTTGAGTGATCGAGAACCCGATGAATTTATTAGCGCCTGCCCTGTTCGTTACCAACCGTGTTCGATTCCCCATGAAATTCGCAATTTTGGGATTTATTGTCCTGATTCCTCTGCTCCTGCTAGGCACCCGGGCGATGCTTTCACTGAACACGAGCATCACGGGCATCAAGCATGAACAGGTGGGTCAACAATACTTGTTGGACGTCACCCCTATCCTGCGTCTAACCATGATTCAGAGGGCGCTGACACACGGCATGCTCAGCGGTGACACCAACGCAGTAGCCAATGCAGCACGCAATGCTGAAAAGCTTAACGATGCCTATGCGACTCTTGCTGCGCAGGACGCAAAATTTAGCACCCAACTGGCAACGACAGACCGAGTTCAGACGTTGCGTACCGCTAGTGTGCAGCTGGTTGAACGCGCCAAAGCAGGCGAAGCACCTTTGGTGATCTTTTCCGCGTGGAACGACCAGTTAACCGACCTAATGAATTTCGTTTACTACATTACGGCCACTTCCGGCATGATTTTGGACGAAGATGCAGGTTCGTTGTACCTCATCGATCTAAGCTCTATACGTCTGCCTCGGCAAATAAATCTGGTCGGACAGATTCGCGGTCTGGCCAGCGGTTTTAGCGCTGACCGTCCTCTGGACGACACCACTCGTATTTTTGCCCAGACTTTGTTGAAACAGGAGCTGCTAATGCGTCAAGAGTTGCAGCAGAGCCTTTCCCTGCTTCGCCGAGAAGAGCCGAAATTATCTGGTGTAGTTCAGCCGTCTGTAACAACAGCCATTACCGACCTGGAAAATCTGCGTAAAGACCTGGTGGACTACCTTGATCCGAGCAAGCGCTCAAACGTGAATGCCAACACCTTGGGCGAGCGTGGAAACGCCGTCGTTGCTCAGTTTTACAAAGCTCAGGATCAGATGCAGGAATCGCTGCGAATTCGAATTGATGAGCGTCTGAATACACTGAGTAATGAGCGTACTTTCGGCACTGAGCTATTTATCGCCATTGCGATACTGCTGCTCTATGCGTTCGTCGGCATCTACAAGGCTCTGCGGATTGGGGTTGATGAGCTCCTAGCTGTGACGGCACGTATTGCTCAAGGCGATCTGAGCGCGCGCGTCCGAATCAACAGCCACGATGAAATCGGTGATGTAGGCGAGGGACTTAACCGCATGGTAACGGCCTTCTCTGGCTCACTGAGCCAGGTGGAACGTAGCTCGCATTCAGTCTCAGATGCGGCAAAGCGACTAGAGATCTCCATAGGCCAAGCCAAAGCCTCAATGAACTCACAACAGGCTGAAACCGAGCAGGTTGCTACTGCCATCAACGAAATGACCGCGAGCGTTGCCGACGTGGCCCAGAATACCGAGGGCGCAGCACGTGCCGCTGAATCTGCAAGCAGTGCGTCTAACGACGGCTTGAAAGTTATGATTGAAACAAGTGCCGCTATTGAGGCGTTGGCCAACGAAGTGGAGCTCAGTGCAAGCAAAGTCGAAGCGTTAGCGACACACAGCAAAGAAATCGGTGGTGTCATCGAGGTCATCAGTACCATCGCGGATCAGACTAACCTGCTGGCCCTTAACGCGGCCATCGAGGCGGCGCGAGCTGGCGAGCAAGGCCGTGGTTTCGCGGTCGTGGCTGACGAAGTGCGGACTCTGGCCTCGCGCACACAAAACTCCACAGAAGAAATTCGACGGATCATCCAACAGTTGCAAGGCGCTACTGATGCCGCTGTTCAACAGATGAAAGCTGGGCAAACCCGAGCTAGGGAATGCATTCAGGCAGCGAGCCAAGCGTCTGGCAGCCTGAACCAGATCAATGAAGCAGTAGACGGAATTGTGGGCATGAACACTCAGATTGCGAGTGCGGCGGTGCAGCAACATTCGGTCTCAGAGGATATCAATCGCAACGTCATCGGCATTCGAAACAGCAGCTTAATCGTCATGGAAGGCGTAGAGGACAACGCCGTAACGGCTGACGAGCTTTCATTGCTCGCTAATGAACTTCGCAGCGTAGTCGGCAAGTTTAAGTTATCCAGCAACGCTTGAAAGGAATCTCAAGCGTTTCAATTGTTGATAGCACGAGAAAGTGCTTTGATCGGGTCTGACTGGGGTGATGATGCCCGGCAGTCCCTGATCGACATTGAGGGCTGAGCTTCATCGTTGCGCAATCTCGTAAAACAATAGAGCCAGCTACGCTAGATGACTTGCCCGGACGGTTACGGTGCAGCTGCAGCGCTATATGACCTAGGAGGTAAAGCCAAAGTACCCGAACTGGCTGAGCATCCATTCATTCTGGCCATCTCAGATGCTAAAGGGCGCACAGGCGGCATAAAGCAAACCCTCTGGGGCACTCTTCAACACCATACAATCCTTGAGTCGACAACGGTCAACACGAAGCTTCGCCTTGGATCAGCCATTTTTGAAAAGTCAGTGAATTCGGTGTGGCAGTTTGCGGGAGACTGGCAAGAAGCGTGCTCGGATCTATTTGCACTTGTCGATAAGCTCAATCAAGGGCCCGAGGCTAGCGACTCCGTTCAGCGCTACAGCTTCGTTACCTTCCACCAGTCCTACGGTTACGAAGAGTTTGTTGAGGGTTTGCGGCCAGTTTTGGCCGACGAGGCAAAAGAAGACGATGCCGAAGCGAGTCAGGTGGCCTACAGAATCAAGGACGGCGCCTTCAAGGAGCTCTGCCGCCGCGCACGTAACACACCAGACAAGCGTTTCGCGATGGTCATTGATGAGATCAACCGTGGCAATATCAGCAAAATTTTTGGTGAGCTGATCACGCTGATTGAAGCCGACAAGCGCGACCAACTTGATGGCACCCCAGCTCCAACCGAGGTAACCCTTGCATACACTGGAGAACCATTTTCGGTTCCCGCCAACGTAGACATCATTGGCACAATGAACACGGCGGATCGCTCGCTAGCATTGCTAGATACAGCTCTTCGCCGCAGGTTCGACTTTATACCGCTGCTGCCCGACACCCGCGCGGAGAAAGAGCCTGGCGAACCACACAGTGCCCCTTTGGCCGGACTTCTGGTTCCCACCGACACCGGTGACATTGATGTGCGCTTGATGCTGGAGCGTATCAATGAACGTATCGAAGCGCTTTACGACCGAGACCACTGCATTGGCCACGCGTATTTCACTCCACTGATAGACATCACTGACGAGGCTGCTCGCTTCAGTAAACTGGCCGAAATATTCAAGAGCCGCATCATCCCCTTGCTGGAGGAGTACTTCTTCGAAGATTGGCGCAAGATTCGGCTAGTGCTCGGCGACAACCAGAAACCTGATGCTGCCCAATTCATTACAGAAAGCGATTCGCACGAGCAAGATCTAAGTACCCTTTTCGGCAATGATCACGGTATTAATAGCTACGCCACCAAGCGTCGCTACCAAGCCCAGCCCTCGGCATATAAAGAGCCTGCCGCCTATTTCGGCATTTACTAAGCCTCAACGTGACAGAGGTAAGGAAATGGCGGGTATAACGATCTTCGAGTTTGACACTCTGGCTGTTTTACCATCCAGCTCGCCCAATATAGTCGGGCTGCGCAATATTTCGGACGATGTTTTCGCCTGGCTGGAGGCCCAAGCATTACGCAGCAACGAAGCAGGTGAGGCGACCTGGCTGCGCCTTACCCAGCGGCACGGCCGAAAGGCCATTCAGGTTAAGAGCTTTGTTGGCGTAATTCGCTGCCCCAACGGCTTCCAGATTGAAGTGCTGCCCAAGTTAGGCAAAACGAATGGTGAAGAAGATGCACGGCATCTCCTAATCGAAATGCTGCGCTGCCTAGGCTCCTTCCGCCACATACAGACCAGCAGCGCCCAATTACTAGCCCGCCGCATGCCGCTGCTGGAGGTATTTATTGGCGAATTCTTGCGGGCTGTGGATCACACCGTCAAGCGCGGCCTACGCAGTGATTACCTTGCACAACAAGACAACCTGTTTACCCTGCGCGGCAAGCTACACATGGCACAGCACCTACGCCTCAACCTATGCCGCCGCGACCGGTTCTATACCGAGTTCGACGAGTTTTCGTAAGCGTCCAATAAAGTCACCTGCCGGCTCCAACCACAGGGGCGATGTGTCCAGCTCAAAAGTAGGAAGACGCTATCGCCCTAATCTCAGGATCTCTATGCAGGGTTGACAGTACGCTTCGATAATATTGACAGCCTGCATGGCCTTCTAGTTTCGACAATCAGATAGGAGTTTCACCCAACTGCCACGACTTACCATTAAATGGATGGCCTGCTGGAACACGTCCTTTGGCATTGTAAGTTTGAATCCAGCCAGGATATGACGGCGCGGGACGGCTTACCTCCTCAAGTTTCAACATGTCGTCATTTTCCAGTACCAATTCCATCGCCGCCAGATTGTCAGCAAGTTGGACTGAACTCTTGACGCCGGAGATGACGCTGGTGACCTGTGGCTGTGCTAGAAGCCAAGCGAGGGCGACCTGCGCAGCACTCGTAGTGTGACGGATCGCGATAGCCTTCAACACTTCGATAACATCGAATGCCCTAGATTCGTCCACCGGAGGGAACTGAATCGTGGCGCGCCGCGAATTAGGATCGGACGAGCCGGTGCGATCAAACTTGCCGGAAAGTAAACCTCCTGCTAACGGACTCCAGCACAAAAGGCCGAGCTTCTGATCGTCGATTGCGGGAATTAACTCTCGCTCGATATCACGAGCCGCCAGTGAATAGAAGGATTGGATGGATGCAAAGCGCGCAAAGTTATTGCGCTCGGAAATACCCATGGCCTTCATCAACTGCCAAGCCGCGAAATTAGAGCATCCGATATATCGCACTTTGCCCTGGCGAACGAGATCGTCGAGTGTACGCATGACGTCTTCCAACGGGACGAGTGGATCAAAATTATGAATCTGGTAAAGATCAATATGGTCTGTTTGCAAACGTTTTAGGCTTCCCTCGACGGCTTCCATCAAGTGAAGACGCGATTGTCCGATTTGATTGGGCCCGGATCCCATCCGGCCGCTGGCTTTGGTCGCCAGCACCACGTCGTGCCGGTGCCCTTTTAATGCTGCAGCCAGCCTTTGTTCCGATGCGCCGCCCCCGTAGACGTCGGCCGTATCAATAAAGTTGATCCCGGCCGCAAGCGCATCGCCCACGATTGTGTTGGTTTCGTTCTGTGACAGCCGCCCAATGGCGGTCGTGACGGCGTTTTCACTGCCCCCAAACGTCATCGCACCGAGGCAAAGACGCGATACGAAAACACCTGTATTGCCAAGCTGAACATATTTCATATTTCCTCCGGTTATCTGCTTCGTAGCTTTGCAGGATTCACCCGCCCGATCCATAATCAACACGACGTAATTCCTATTAGATCGTTCGGAGGCGCTGTGGATCCTCTCTCAGATGTGCTCTCGATGCTCAAGGTAGAAAGCGTCCTTTCGGCACGTTTTGAAGGGTGCGGCTCTTGGGCAATGCGTTTTCCTGCTTATCGCCATATAAAATTCGGTGCCGTGGTAGAGGGATCGTTTTGGCTATGGTGTGAAGAATCGATGACACCGTCAAAATTTGAACGTGGCGATTTCTATCTGCTAACCAATGGTTCGCCGTACTGCACCGCGAGTGATTTGACAAGAAGGCCGGAAGACGGACGCCAGATTTTTACTGCCAACAAAGGAGCAGATGGCGTGGTTCGCTATGGTCAGGGGATAGACAAAGTGGTCGTCACAGGGGGGCGGTTTACGTTTGACGATGACGTCAGCCATCTCTTACTCAGCCAGCTACCTCCTCTGATTCGTCTCCCCTCAACAGCGCCATACTCCACATCACTTAAAGCAGTTCTTGATCTTCTCGCTGACGAGACCGAGACAATCCGACCGGGTGACGCAATATCGGCAACCAGCATTGCCAACATCGTTTTAGTTCACACTCTGCGAGCTCATATTGCGGCTATGCCATTCACTACCGGCTGGTTTGGTGCTGTTAGAGACAAACAAATAGGAGCCGCCCTTTCGCTCATGCACGGCGATATCGCCAAACGTTGGACGGTGGATGATCTTGCGTCCACGATCGGGATGTCACGAACCATCTTTGCTCAGCGCTTCAAGAAATTTGTTGGCTTCGCACCACTTTATTATCTGCTGCGCTGGAGAATGACCGTTGCCGGGCAGGAGTTAAAGAAAGGAAAAAGCCTTTCGAAGGTAGCAGAAAGCGTTGGTTACAGTTCTGAAACTGCGTTTAACTCCGCGTTCAAACGAATAACAGGTGAAAGCCCTGGAAGATATCGCGCAGGCGCCAAGCCGAACTCCCGCTAAATGCCAGCACTTCGAAGCTGTTCAAAATACTCCGCTTTTAGGTGGATACCATCGTCCGTATGACCGGTATCTGGGGGACTTTGCCGGAGGGAAACAACTTGCGCAGATCAGGCAGGCGTCCACCGATGCGGTAGCAACTGTTCGATCTCGCTAGCCCGCTGCGTCGGCAACCGCGTCAGCACGTCCTTGAGATAAGCATACGGATCATGCCCGTTGATGCGCGCCGACTGGATCAAACTCATGATCGCCGCCGCCCGCTTGCCGCTGCGCAGCGATCCCGCAAACAACCAGTTAGAACGCCCAAGCGCCCACGGCCGGATCAAGTTCTCGATCTGGTTGTTGTCGATGGGCACGGCACCATCTTCCAGGTAGCGCGTCAGCGCTACCCAGCGTTTGAGGCTGTAATCCAGAGCCTTCGCCGTGGCCGAACCCTCGGGCACAAGTTCACGCTGAGCCAGCATCCACTCATGCAGTTTTTCAACGATGGGCACCGCCGTTTCCTGGCGTAATCGCCAACGGTCTTCTTCGCTCATTTCCTTGGCGTGCCGCTCGACTTCGTAGAGCCCGCCAATCGAGTGAAGCGCGTGCTCCGCCAACTGGCTTTTATTGGCTACATGCAGGTCGAAGAACTTGCGGCGCGCATGGGCCATGCAACCGATTTCGGTGATGCCCAGCTCGAAGCTGGCCTTGTAGCCGGCGAAGTCGTCACAGACCAGCTTGCCGTTCCAGGTGCCCAGGAAGTTACGCGCATGTTCGCCGGCACGGCTGGGGCTGAAGTCGTAGACCACAGCTTTGAGTGCCGAAAACGATGTAGAGCTGTAGGCCCAAACGTAAGCGCGGTGGGTTTTCTTCTCGCCGGGCGCCAGCATTTGTACCGGCGTTTCATCGGCGTGAATTACGCGCTGGGCTAGAACCACTTCGCGCAGCGCATCGACCAAGGGCTGAAGCTGCAAGCCGGTTTGACCTACCCATTGCGCCAGCGTCGAGCGCGGGATGGCTAGGCCGGCACGGCCGAAGATCTTTTCCTGTCGATAGAGCGGCAGGTGGTCGGCGAATTTGGCGACCATCACGTGCGCCAGCAGGCCGGCAGTGGGGATGCCCTTGTCGATCACCTGCGGCGGCACCGGGGCCTGAATCAGTGTTTCGCACTTCCGACAGGCCCATTTTCCACGCACATGCTGTTCGACGGTGAACACGCCCGGCGTGTAGTCCAGCTTCTCGCTGACGTCTTCACCGATGCGCTGAAGCTGGCAGCCGCAAGCGCACTGAGTGTTGTCCGGCTCGTGATGGATCACAGTGCGCGGGAACTGCGGCGGCAACGGCGCACGCTTGGGTTGCTGGCGTGGTTCTGCCTGTGCGGGAGTGGGATGAAGTGCTTTTAACTCGGCCTCGATGGCTTCGAGGTCGGTATTGAGCAGGTCATCGAGCAAGCTGCCTTGCGCCGGGCTGATCTGCTCGCTGCGCTTGGCGAACTTGTGGCGTTTAAGGATGGCGATCTCGTGAGTGAGCTGCTCGATGATCGTTTCGTCGCGATGGATCTTTCGGCCCATAGTGTCGACCTTGGACATCAACTGCGCAGCCAGCGTGCGCAGTTGTTCGGGGCTCATTTGGTCGAGATCGGGCAAGGAAGTCATGGTGTGGATTTTACCAAAGCAGCCCGACTGCTTCAGCTAAAAGGCAGCATTTAAAGCAATGTAATTGCGCCGCCCGCACCGACTCGTTGCCAGGGTAATCCAAGTACCAGCGCCTGGAGTTGTTCTGGGTCGAGTTCGACCTCCGTTCCACGATGGAGGCCTGGCCAATGAAACTTACCTTGGTTCAACCTGCGCGCCGCCAACCAGATACCAACGCCGTCGTGCACCAGCACTTTCATGCGGTTGGCCCGGCGGTTGGCAAAGAGGTAAGCGCAGTGCGGCTTTGCCGCACCGAATACCGCGACCACTCTGGCCAATGCGGTCTCAGTGCCGGCACGCATGTCCATGGGCTCGGTGGCGAGCCAGATGGCATCGATGCGAATCACTGGGCTAGGCCACTGATAAATCGTGCGCAGCCGTCCGGATCCGAGGATGGCCATTTTACGGTGATGGATTTATCGCCCAGAGACAGCGAGATGATCGCCATCTCTTCTATTGCGCGTCTTGGGGGCGTTTTTACGGGAACGAAGGCCGGCAGGGTGGCGGGTAATCGATCCCGGTAAGTCGGTAGCCACTTGCGGATCACATTGGCGTTGATGCCGTGATGAATGGCTACGCTGGAAATCGTCGCTCCAGGTTGCAGGCACTCCTGGACGACTTGGGCTTTGAACGATTTGGGATAAGAGCTACGTTGGCGCATGAAAATCCTGGAGATAAGGGCGATGGTGTCCGCTAAAAATACGCGGACACCATCGCCCTTAATACTGGGATTCTGAAGGTGTGTTCGCCGGGCGCTTACCATTGAAAGGTCTTCGAACGATGTGGGAACACCGTGCGCCCGAAGATAGGTGGGACTGGCGCATAGCCAAAGCTCTACCGCTGGAAGGGTGCGAGCAACCAGTGTCGAATCCGGCAGCGTGCCGATGCGAATGACAACGTCCGTCCCCTCAGCAAGCATGTCGATCCTGCGATTGTCGAGATCGAGCATAACTTTGACTTCAGGGTGGCTCGCCAGAAAGGCAGGGAGCATTGGCGCGATGAGTCCTTGCCCAAACGCATAGGACGTATTGATGCGCAGCAGGCCGCTGGCCTTAGCCTATGCGCGATGCCAATAGCGCTGGACGCTGGACTGCGAAAGTCCAAGCAAACGTACTGCTTCTGCCTGGGTCTTGCCTTGGGCTTTGAGCTCAAGTACCGCCCGCATGTTTTTCTTTTTGGCCGGTTTACCTGCAGGCCGTAGGGCAAGCGTGGTTCCTTCCATCTGTGCGTCTAGCAATTCCAGACCGCCGGCCTCTGTAAATTTCTTCAGCTCTTGGCCGGCAGAGGCGAGTGCGTCTTGAGGAGGCTCGCCACGCTCTAACGCTACACACAAAGCCACCAGAGCCGTCAGGTCAAAATCCAGCGCCGAAGCGAGATCGGCTAGCTTGGAGAAGCTTATACCTGTCTTTCCTCGTTCGATAAGACTCAAAGTCGTGCGGAACGTAGCTTCATTGAGCTCGCTATAGCTCAAAGCTCTTTGCTCACGTATGGCACGTAGGGCGGCAGCTAGCTCATTTTTGAGGGCCATGGGCGTCCAAAAGTGAGGATAAAGCCACACGGGTGCAAACCCAATAAACAGCTAATATTGTGTCTAATGGGTTTTTGGCGTTATGATTGGGCACGTTGCTGGCACTCGGGAGGCGTAGACCCATGCCAATAGGGTGCATTGTTCAATGTCCTTTCAGCAGAAACGAATTATCAATTTACGCCTAAATCGAATTTTCTTGGGAGGCCGCTGGTGAGGGTGCACGTCTTGTCTGACCTCCATCTCGAATTCACCCCTTTCGTCCCACATAGGCTTGATGTCGACCTGGTCGTCCTGGCTGGAGACATCCATACGCTTACGAGGGGCATCGAGTGGGCTAGCGATACCTTTGAATGCGACGTTTGCTATGTCTTCGGCAACCACGAGTTCTATAGAGGGCACCTTGATCGAACTCTTCAAAAGGCCAAGGCGAAGGCGGCGTCCCACGTTCGCCTGTTGGAAAACGAGGCCTTTGTCTTCCGGGGCGTCCGGTTTCTAGGTGCGACGGGGTGGACGGATTACACGTCCGGCGGAGATGTCAGCGCAGCGATGTCCTTAGCGCGTAACGAAATGACGGACTTCAAGCTGATACGAACCGGGCCTAACTATCGTCGGATCCGGCCGGACGACATCGCCGAGAGGAACCGCTTTTCCAAGCAGTGGCTCGCTGCTGAATTGGCTAAACCGTTTGCAGGCCCTTCAGTGGTTATCACTCACCATTCGCCTCTTGTTGAGGTTGGGGGAGAGGAGCATGAAGGCCACTTGACTGCGGCTTACTGCAACGCGTGGCATGCGTTGGTGATGCAGGCGGATACTTGGATTTTTGGACATACCCATCATGCAGTGGATGTCCGCCTAGGCGGCTGTCACCTGATCAGTAATCCCCGAGGTTATCCAGGGGAAACGACCGGGTTTGACGCTACCAAAATTGTGGAAATTTGAAGATGAAAATGCTGGTGCCCCCCACTGAAGGTGCTGAGATCCCTGCGCAGGTGGCAATTGCTAGGCTGATCGATTGGGGTGTTTCAATCGACGCCTTTCTGGTTGACGCGGCAAGGGTCGGTACCCGATTTGCTGCTTCAGTTTACTTGGATCGATCGGGAGCCTCAGTCAATGGCATGACCATCGCAACACCCCCTGTTTATCCGGTCATGACAATTCAGGGATTTGAAATGGTGCGTAGTGTCTGCGGTAGCGACTACTACGTAATCGTATCGAGACTGAGCGCTCAAACCGCATGACTACCAACCCCAGCATTCCCAATGCAGTTCGTGAAGCTGCCACGACTCAGTTTCGGCTGGCCATTACGGGTTACCTTTTCAATCCTGAGCTATGTGGTTTCTGTCTCACTGGGAGGATTTTCTTCGATCAAAAAGAGCGCTTCAGAACCGGCCGGCTGATTCGCACCTCTGCGGTCGAGGAATTTTTCGAGCACTGCGGTTACACGATTGCCGCGACGTGGTCGGGCAGCACGTACGTTCTCGTCGCTGAAGACGGCCCATGGGTCTTTACGTTTCCCGAGGGGAGGTGGAGATGGAGCTCCTACGGATTGCTGAGATGACGAGCCTGACTGGTGAGCCCACGGCGGGAGCAACCATATCAAGCGCCCAGTCCATTGAAGAAAAGCTGTCGCGCACAACTTAGCCGCACTGCATCGTTCTGGCGTGGGTGGTAGTAGACGTACAAGGCGCTGACCATTTGGTACCCTCCGGCAGCCATTTGCTGCCGATAGTGATGTACAGCCACCACGTCGTCTCCCATAGCAGCGGCCAGTTGGCACAGGGCAAGACAGTGCTGACCGGGTTTGCAACCTACTACGATCCTCGGGGCATCTTCGAAACCGCCGACGCCGTCTACATCCTGCTTCAGCAAGGTTTTCGAAAGACAGCTCATATAGACACAGTTCTTGCTGCGCGGTGATCTTGGCGCTGAACCAAGGCGTGGTTTTAACATGCACATCTGAGAGCGCCGGCTGATCGACCGATGCTACAGTACCTGGAATTGAGCATCTTTCAGGAGGGGATACATGCCTTACGAGCTAGACGGTCGACTGGTTATCGGCGTGGCCTCAAGTGCAGTTTTCAACTTGCTCGAATCCGATGCGGTCTTCAAAAGTGAAGGCGAGGAAAAGTACCGCCGGTTTCAAGAATTGAACCTGAATACCCCACTGCCCAAAGGGATTGCTTACCCGTTCATCAAGCGCCTGCTGTCGCTCAACGACCTTTCCCCGGATCCATCTGACCCGCTGGTCGAAGTGGTACTGCTGTCCAAGAATGACCCTGATACGGGGCTGCGGGTGATGAAGACCATCGAGCACTATGGCCTGCCCATGACCAGGGCAATCTTCATGCAAGGTCAGTCCCCTTATGAGTACATCCCGGCGCTTAACATCGCCCTCTTTTTGTCCGGGGACAAAGCTGATGTCGAGTCAGCGATCAAAGCAGGGTTTCCGGCTGGCCAGATGCTGGACTCTCAATTTGATGACGATGAGTCTGACCAGACACTGCGCATCGCTTTCGACTTCGACGGCGTCCTGGCAGGCGATGAATCCGAGACGGTAATGCAGACCGCAGGCCTAACTGAATTCCACGCCCATGAAGTCAAGAACGTCATGCAGCCTCACCATCCTGGGCCCCTGAAGGAGTTCATGGTGCGTATTGCTAAAATCCAGTCGGTCGAGGAAAAGCACAAGACGCTCGATCCCAATTACAAAAATCGGATCCGCGTTTCCATCGTCACCGCACGTAATGCACCGTCACACGAGCGAGCAATGAACACCCTCAAGAGCTGGGGCGTAATGGCAAACGATGCATTCTTCCTAGGTGGCATCGAGAAGGGCAGGGTACTGGCTGTGCTCAAGCCGCATATTTTCTTCGATGACCAGTCAGGCCACCTGAAATCAGCCAGTGCTGTTGTGCCTTCGGTGCATGTGCCCTTCGGGATCACCAATCAAGCTGCCGTCGAGCGTCCTCTTGCTGTTGACCCAATTGCGACCGAGGGCGTGGTCTAATCACGTAGGGCAAGCGATCGACTGCAGTCGCGATCCAATCACCAGGAGTACAAGGATGTACTGGCTAGGGCCGTTCGAATATCCTTCAAAGCAAGCGCTACTAGACCGACTGAAGCACTTCCTCCGGACGGCTGATCTTGGACAGGTGACCCAGCCTGTGGCCGTTCAGAAATTGCATTTATTGTTGGAATTGCACCCTGATGCGCACAGGAAAATCGGCGTAGGCGTTGATCATTTTCGCATCGACAGAAATGAGTTGGCCGGTCGCGGGCTACGTGTGGTGCGCCTTGATGGCTCCAGCGACAGTTTTTCCTACAAGCGTTGCATCACTGGTGTGACCCAGTCCCATCATGGACAGGTCTGCGAGGCGCTGAGATTCGCTGTAAGGCCGCAATTGGATGCCTTTAGAGCGAGCCTGGTGTGGCCTGTGGCATGCGCAATCACCGGTAAGGAGATTGCTCACGCCAACGACCTACACATCGATCACAAGGTCGCGTTCTGGCGTCTGCTGGAGCGGTTTTGTCATGAAGAGCGAATTGACCTTCCATCATTAGATGTGACGGGCAACGGTGTCACCATAGCGCTGGTGGATCACGCGATAACCGAGGCATTTGTGGCTTTCCATTTGATCAACGCGCAGCTTCAACCAGCCAGCAGATTGGCCAATGTTTTGAAGGGAGGACGAGCCTAATTCGTCGACATAGACTGACTGGATCCCAGTGCTGCCCTCCCATCGATTTCGACCGGAAAGTGCGGCCAGCGCCGGACAAACCTGTCTAGATGCGACAAAACATTCAAATTTGCGACAACTTTACCTCCCCCCCCACTTGAAAATTTTTAATCGAGACGGAGTTCTTATATTTGAGAGCAAAAAAAAGCAGCAGTGGCCCAGACGCTGCCTTTCACACCGAATATCTTCGGCTTTTACTTATGATTCTTTCGGCTTCTAGGCCACGAGACTTTGAAGCCGTACGCAGAATCTGAGGTTGTAGTGGTGGTCAGGGGGGCTAGGGGAAATCGCCTTACTTTGCAGCCGATAGGCTGCTGCTTATGTTTTGACTGCAAACAACAGCCGCTTTTTTTGAAAAAAACTATATGTAGTGCTTCTTCTTATTTTCGACAGGTTTTTATCTATATGTTGTGTTTTTCCGCCTGCCATTGCAGCGTGCATTTTTGAGGCTAGGTTCTCACCTCGAAGCGGACGTTTGGAGAACTGCTTCAAAGGCCTACGGTGCATCTCTCCCGCGCTTGCTAGATCAGGCCGTCAGACAGTACAAGCGACCTCCAGGTTTGGACGACCTGACTCGTTTACATGTCGCCACAGTGGGCTCAGACATTCTGGACGCTTTAAGGTCAGTCCTTGCTGACACAGCGACCACCGGGGTATCAGACCATGACGGCTATCTCACAGTCCGGTTTGGCCTGAGATGGCACATCGTGCGCCACCTGCAACATCGACTCATCGACGACGGGTGCGCCACGTCAGTGATGCGCGACGATTTTTTTGAGACAGACCTCGGTCTCTGATCAGGCAGCTAAGCTGTGGTTGCGCACCAGGCAATCAGCGGAGGTGGATTCTGATGCACCCAAGGTGGCGGGGTCGGTAAGGTGTAAACCATTTTTTTGATGTGTAAATCGCTGAGGTTTACACATCGTTTTCCAGCTTTACAGTGGTCATACCAGAGCTCTGGAGCCGCTTGTTGATGAGAGCCGAAACATGAGTGAGAACCTCACAGAGCAAGAGATGCGCCAGGCGTTGTTCGGAGGCCCACCCCGATCGCCTGTAGAGTCGACGCAACCCGAATCACAACCCGTGCAGGCCCGTCCTAGGAAGGCTTTTACCTCCAAGCCCCTTTCGCCGAGGCTACGTGTCACGCTGAACGTGACGAAGACCTATGAAGGCCTGCAAGAAATCTTCGTCCATGATGCCAATACGCTCAGCACTCTCCTTGCAGAGACCGAGGCAAAGGCTGCTGCGAAGAAGCAGAAATTTCGATATTTTGAGCTGGTTTCAGTCGAGCCTGTCTGATCCCGAGCATGCTGGGTACGGCTGCCCCCGGAGGCGCTATGGAGCACGATAACGTCCTTCAGCGACTTACAGACAAGGAATTCAAAGTCATGATGCGCGAGTTTGATTTGGCGCAGGATTGGATGCTCGACCAGATCGAACTCGGGCGTAGACGTCTGATTGCGCTATCGCCGGGAGCAGTCGTTGAAGACGCCGATCTCTGTCGAGAGGACAACAGTGGGTGAACGCTAGTCGCCTGCGTTGAGTGCTCGAACTGATCAACATCCTCTATTCAGCCCCATCGCCGTGAGTGTCGACAATGGGGCTTGGCGTTTCCATCAGTAATTGCGCCGGTACCGCGGGTGTCCGTTGCAGCGGGGACATCGGTGCTGGCGGGCGCGGAGCGGTGGGTCAGACCTCGACTACTATCTTTCCGATTTGGGCGTTCGACTCCATATAGCGATGGGCGTCAGCGATCTGATCGAGCGGGAACACTTTGGCAATCAATGGGCGCAAAGCACCCGACTGCAACTCTTTGCTCATCAACTCTTTGGCACCTGCCAAGCGAGCGGGGTCTTCAGTGATTTCGAACAGCTGATAGCCGCGAATCGTTAGATCCTTACCTAACAATTCCATGACAGGCACGCTCCAATTTCCGGTGTCGAGAGCGCCGTACTGGAAGAAAATCCCCGGGAATGAGAGCGAGCGCAGAATGTTCGCCACCTCCGCACCGCCCACTGGATCAAATGCCATTCGGGCACCTTTACCATCAGTGATGCTGTTCACCTCTGAAACTAGATCCTGTTCCTGGGTAGCGATGACAAAGGCCGCATCGGCATCCAGCAACGCTTGGCGTTTTTCACTGGTACGGGTGAGGGCGACTGGAACAGCGCCAATGAGATTTGCAATCTGGATGGCGGCCAGGCCAACACTGCTGGAGGCTGCGCGAATCAGAACGGTGTCGCCTTTTTGCAGCTTGCCGATATCGATCAGTGCTCCATAGGCCGTTACGAACTGCATCCAGGTAACCTGTGCATCACGGGGCTGATAAAATGACGGGATGTTGGTGTTCAACAACGGTTTGATGTCTCCCTTATCTCGCTGGATGCCCGCCCAATGCCTATCGTAGCCGCCGTATTCGACGCCTTCGGCACCATTGTTCAGATCGAACGCAAGCACCATCCGTTCCGCCAGCTTCTGCGCGACGGCATTGAGCAGGGACGTAGACCAACCGCTGCTGACCTTCATACGTTGATGACGTCCAGTCTCTCCCTGGAGGAAGCTGCCGAGCATTTCGGAATTACCGTCAGTCCTAAGCGAATGAACTCGTTGCAGGATGCTCTGGACGATGAGTTGGCATCGATCACGGTCTATCCGGACGCCATTGAAGCTATGCGTCTGCTCAGATCTGAAGGAATGGCGATCGGTATCTGTTCAAACTTGGCCCAGCCCTTTGGGCCAGTGCTCAGAGACCTTTTCCGGGAGGTGGACGGCTTTGCGCTGAGCTACGAGCTTGGGCTGATGAAGCCCCATGCTGGTATCTACCGCGAAATCTGTCATCTGTTGAGCGTACGGCCGAGCTGGGATATGAAGGCTTCAAGCGAGCAGGTCGTGATGATCGGTGACTCGTTGCGATGTGATCAAGATGGGCCCAGAACCATTGGGATTTTCGGGTATCACTTGGATAGAACAGGGGCAGGGCGGATCAGTAGCCTTACCCAGTTTGCTGAACTGCTGGTGGAGCAGCAGTGCAGGCTAAAGAGGGGTGAGTGAAACCATCCGGTATTCCAGGCCAACCTGTGAGGACAAGTGGGCTGGGAATCACCGAGCTGTTCAGTAAAGCGCGGGCTATAGGCATTTTGCTGGCCAGGCTCACGAGCCTGAAGGTGATTACGTAAAACGACCAAAGCGTTGATCGCATGGCGCGTTTGTTAGCTTTCTGACTTGTGTCCAGATACGCTGACACACATCATGGAGGAAGCCCGATGAGTCAGTACCTTTTGAGTTTCGTGCGACAGAACCTTGAAGGTAGGTCGGACGCTTATCTTGTGCTGCTCTGGTGTACGTATAAAGCCTATCAGAGCAAGGGACGTTACTCCGACCACATCAAGAATCACATTTCGACATCGGCTGACGCATTGCTTGGCCGAGACTATCAGCGATTGGCGGCGCGTTTCAAAAGGGTGCTCGACAGCAGGCCAGAGTTGGATACGGTCGCCCCTACGGCGCTAAGCCGAATCGATTACTTAAGGGTGAAAAATTTTCGGGGATTCGGTGAGTTCGGCTCTGACGATCTGGGAACCACGCTTCACTTCAGCAAGCTCAAGAATATTTTCTATGCCCCGAACGGTGGTGGGAAATCATCTCTGTGTGAGGCGCTGGAGATTGGCGCAACAGGCGCAATCAAAGAGGCACTTCGCCGAAAAACCAAGATCAAGCAGTACATCGCGCGCGGTGCCAACCGGCCAGTACTGACGTTGATGGGGACGAATAAGGCCAAGGTCACACAGAACTTGGCGTGGTCTAGCTGCTTCATCGACCGAAACCGCCTTCAAGAGTTTTCGTTGCTGGGCTCCCGGGACACGGGAAGTAACGAAGGTGACGTTGTGGCCACGTTGTTCGGTTTGGAGGAGCTGCAAGAGGTCATTTCGCGCTTTGTTCGGCCAGAGAGTTTCGTGCTCAAAGACTACAGGCGGACTGACCGCGCTGATGAGCTCGAAGTCTTGGAGCGCACCCGATCAGAGATCGCTCAAGAGCGGCGAACCCACCTCGCTGATCTGAAGGCGTGTGTTGTGACGGTATGCAATCTGCTGGGATTGCGGACTGACCAAGACTACTACGTGCCATTCAGAACTCGCAGACTTCCGAAGCTGGTTGAGTCCATGATTCGAAAAGCGGAACGACTGCGTGCTGCCACTCCGCCAGTGGTTTACACCGCGACGCAGGTTGCTCGCACCTGCGCCATCGCCGAACGCCTGTTATCCCGAAAAAAGGCGATTGAAGCAGAGTTTCTCAAGCGGGCCAGTGATGTGAACTACCAAGCCATCTACTTGGCATTGCAGGCGCTTGAGCCTGATAGCCCGGGTCAAACCTGCCCGGCGTGCCTCACTCCGCTGGATCGAGTTGTCGAGAATCCGTTTGAACGTGCGCAGCATGAACTTGAAGAATTAAGCACGCTGGAGCGGCTGCGCCAATCGAAACGCCGCAATGAAGCCCGCATAGCTCGTCTAGCATCGGCAATCGCTACGGTTGCAGGTGGTGTCAAATCAAACGCGCAAGCAGGCGTACCGTGCCACGTCCCGATGGATGCATTGAGCGCTGAACTTGGCAATTTTCATTCGGCTACAGATCGCGCCGGGATCGGCGCCCGTGTCCTTGAACTGTTTGTCACTGTGCGTAAGAGCCAGGCCGTAGCGATAGAAGCGTACCTTCATGCATGCCGTGTAAAGCATGAGGAGGTGGCTCAGGCGGAAGTCCAAGCAGCAGGTCTTGATAGTCGGGCGAATACTCTGAAACAGTTACACGCAACCCTTGAGCAGCTCTTCAAGGAGAAAAAAACGCTTCTGTACAGTTTCAAGCTCGTCAACGACAAGCTGAAGGATCTCTCAAGCAAACGGAAGGTGCTTTTGGGCGATGCCACTGACAATACTCATTTCAATCAGCTGCTGCTCAATCTGGAGGCAGAGTACGCCAATCTTTACCGAGATTTACAGGACTTCAAGCTAGGGCTTGAGAAGGCGCGTATTGTTGGAATCGAGACTCAAGCTGCTGAATATTACAGGTCGATTAATAATCACGATGAGGATCACGAGCAAATCCAGTCGCTGAGCTTTGAAAAAGACGGCAATGGCTACCGGATCAAGATAACTGATCTCAATGGCGCTGCTCTGGACGCATTTGCGGTGCTGAGCGAGGGGCACCTGAGAGCCTTGGGGTTATCCCTGCTGCTCGCGATGGCACAGAAGAATAACTACCCTCTGATTGTGTTCGATGATGTGGTTAACGCCATCGACAGCGACCACCGGTCGAACATCATTGATCTTTTTTTCGATGACCCCTACTTAAGCCGTGTCCAGATGGTAGTGACGACGCACGACCGCCTTTTTTGGGAGCGATTTTGCATTATTGCCGCGCGACACACCCAAGCGGATCAAATCCTCAGCAATGTTCTGACCTATACGAACAAGGGCATTGTGGTAGTCGATCATTCACCGGGCTTTCAGCAGAAAATCCATAAGGCTCTGTCAGTGTATGACGTACGGCAGGCGCTGGTGTACTGCCGCATATGGTTCGAATCCATGGTACTTGAATATTGCATTGATAAGCGTCTGTCCATAACCGCTCAGTTCGGCAAGCTCAGCGTAAAGAGCAACATGTTTCTGCAGATCAGTCTTGAGCAGACCTTTGCCCTTGTCGAACCCCACATCAACTATGACTTGACCCACTTTGACTTCATCAAGAATGACCTTGTGAACTGGCGGGGACAGAACCAGGAGCATCATGCTTTCGACGAAGGGAGTCTGAATTTTGTCCACTCAAAGACCAGCATGGAGGTCGTCAGAATCTACGATGCCATTAGGATGCTGGAGTGCCAGCTGTTCACGGCCCGAAAGAAGCATTCCACTCAGGCCTTGCAAGTGGAACTGAAAGCCAAGATCGAGTGGCACCGTAAAAAGCTGCCTGGTTACGCCAAGGCGCCTCCGGCGGTACAGCAAGAGCGGCGCGCTGTCTTGGAAGCGTTGGAGAGGCGTGCCGATGAGCTGGATGAGGAGCTCCAGTTTATAGAACGCTGCCTCGCCAGCATCGCTTTGCGAGATGACACCAGCCCGCCGCCGGGTGAGCTTCCGTCTGCTGCTAACACTGATGACGCATTGGCTGCCGAAGGCTGACATATTTTCGGCAAGATCGTGTTCGAGTAGCCCGCGACCCGAGCTAGGCTCCAGTCTGTGAGGCCCAAGCTCCCGCAGGGTCACCGTTCTCCTCGGCGATCTCAATCACGATCTGTTTTACTGATTCTGAGTTTTCATCCTCAACCTTACGGACTACCGGGACGCTTTTATGATTTCCGCCAAACCCACCGCCCTGGGTAGAACCGACGCGATAAAGGTTCGCACGAACAAGTGTAGCGACTGCCAAAAGACGCTCCCCAAGGTCAGCTAGTAGCTATGGGTGGGTGCCCCAGATGGCAAGCACAGTCTTGTGGGGCGTGACTGTGTCCTGGTCAGGCTCTGTCGGATTTGAAACAGGCCTGCCGCGCTGATCGGTCGCGCGATCACCAGCGTAGTCGCCCCAAGATGAGCCTTCGCGCAATATCATCTGCGGCCGAACAGACTTGATGTCATTGAAGTGGGTGTCGTACTCGACAACTACCTGCATCTCAGGATCGTAGTCGGAGAGGGTTTTGATCAACTCACGGACGTTCATCAGCTTCTCCTGGCAGTCACACCGAATAAGGCGCCGCGCTATTGGCTGGAATCACCATAGCAGAAGATGCTGCTGCCCCATCAGGCTTGAGTATTTGGTTCGCAGAGGCAGCGAAGATGGCTGAATGTCTCCAAGCGCAGCATTGGCTGCTCGTCCTCAATCGCGGGCGTAGGGCCGGTGTCAGCTATTCGCTTTTCACTACGATCGCATCGTCGACCAAAGTCACGAGAGCCACTTCAGTGGTCACCCCAAGGAACTCGTAGATCGCTCGCACCTTGCTCACAAACGCCTCATCTGCGCTCAACAGGCAATTGGCATAGGAAGCGATCGAGGCATGGGCAGCATCGCTGATAGCTGCGATATGTCGATTTTCACGATTCAGCTTGCTGTCGGTCTTGTAGCCAATGACGTTTAGCACGTTGTAAATCGCCGTGACCTTTTCGTGGCGATGCATTTCTCGGCGGTAAATAGGATTGGTAGCGATGCCCAGAAAATTCTCGATCGTGTACCCCTGATTTCTGTAACCATCAAGTTGCTGATAGGCCTGCCATATTTTCTCGATGACCCGGGGCGGCTTTAGGTTGTTGAGCTCCTTGGGCCCCATTCCTACAGAAGCCCGGTAGCTGTTCACTCCTGACTGACCTGTCTCGCCGATGTGCTTTGTCATCTCGGTGGCACCACTAGTGGACATGACTTCCCTCAAACGTCTGTCGTTCAGCGAGCCTCGTTGATGCGTGGGCTGAGGCCGGTGCCGCCTGGTTGGCCTCAGACACTAAGGTTTGCTGACAGGGAGCTTGAACGCTCGATGGAGCGGTGCACAGCACCTGACTATGACTGCTGCTCCGAGGGTTGGTGGATGCTGGCCGGCCGGGTAGCATTGCTTTTTGCGTTCGTAGCCAACCACGGGATAAATGGCTTTGATGCTCCAAGGTGGCGTAGTCGAAGGAAAGGGTATGCAGTCGGAAGAGCAGGCAACGGGTTCTGAGGAACAGGCAGCGCAGGAACATCATGATCCTGATGGCCAAGGCCTAGGGAGGCTGCCGACCAAGGCGGTGAAGCGTACGGCCAAGCCGCGCGCCATTCCAGGCGAGTCGATTCACTGCAAGCGATTTATTCGGCTTTTGCAGACAGACAACGTTCTGACTGCGCTGATGTTCGAGATTGGCCGTGACACTCACGCAGATTATTTGGTTTGGGATCTTGCGTCCGAGGTCTATAGTCCCGAGAAGCTCAAGCAGATTTTCGATGAGCTGGTTCAGTCCGGGCTCTACCCCTTGGGGAGATTGGCGGAGGAGCTGATGAGGTCGTTCAACTGGTTGCGAGACCCGGCGCCGGACATGAGCTTTCCCTCAGTGGCCGCTGCGTGCGCGGCTGTGAAGCAGCAAGCCAAAACACGCTTGGCCAAGGGCGATTATTTATGGGCAATCCTTGATCCAAACACTGGGCGCTCGCCGGATCGCGACGGCAAAGGTTGGGATGCAATGACTGATGCGTTGCTTGAGCGAATGTTGAGTGATCGGATACCCAGAGCCTTGGATATGAGATTCGGGCGTGATTTAGGGCTTTGAAGCGGGCGGCGTGCATTGTCACATTTTAATTCGGCTATCGCCACGCGCGGCTTAGCCAGACTGAGGCATAAACCGTGGAAGAAAAAGTCCGAGCTCTGCACCACGCTAGGCACTCTCTAAATCTTGGTGATCTGGGTCTTGAGAACCATATTCAAAGTTAGCCGGCGCTTGGTTAGCGTTTTAAAATGTCCGGGCCGTGTAGTCTCGGAAGGTGCCATGGTTGCAGGGCGCCACATGCCTAGCACCACTATCTCATCATCCTTAGCGAATCCTGATATCCATGACGCATCATGGGCCCAGATGCTTACCTCCAGACCTAAACCGTTCTCGGGGTTGTCCGAGTCTGCCCGGTATTTATTCATCAGGATATTGAGCACATTCGACGTTTTTTTGCCGCCCAACTCTGTTTTGACCGTACTAACCCGGCCCTGAATGGCAATCGGGTGCTGAGTGGTGTTCTGTAACACGGCATGAAACGCTTCCATATGCCGCTCAGGCTCGAAGTAGAACTGGTTCCAGGCAACCTTGATGTTGCCCTCAAACACTAGCTCCAGGTACTGCTCGATGTCATGGTCGTTATCACAAAGGGCGCGAAGCTTCAGGGCCCTTTTGGCTGAGTTGATGTAGGCGGGCAGTAGCCCGGGATTATGCGTATACGTTCTGCCAGCTGTGGCCCTGGTTCCGACTTCATCGCCTTCGGGCCTTCCCCCTTTTTCAAGCGCTTCCTTGATCATGACCAGGCGCATCCGGTAGCGATTGTGTTGGATGCTCTCAATCAGGTCTTCCGAGCTCTTGGCGATTTCGGTGATTTTGGCATCCACACCAAATCGGCAGCTAGGCGAATGAGCGCCTTTCGGAAAGAGGCGGAAATATCCCTGGACGAAGACAGGTTTGTCATAGACCTCTTTAGGGTAGGGCGGATTGTGGACTACCGGCGTTCCGCACGGGCACAGCAACGGCTCGGCCCCCGTACCTTTGATGTACGTGGATGCCTCCCACCTCACGCCATTTTGGTCAAAGGCGTGATCGATCTTGATACCCATGCAAAATCCTTAATTATTCGGCGGTGAATATTCAGAGTGAGAATCCAGAGCGGGCGTATATTCCATTCGGAGCCTCTGGCTCGTGGCTTTCGCGGAGCCTTGCTCAGTCTACCTCCGGAATCAAGGCCTGCAAGAGCTTCGCTACCGGACTGGCTGCAGGGGTATAGGCGGCCTAAATTGCCACGCTGTTATCACGAAAAACATCAGCATCGGGACACCCGTATACACCTTGTAGCCGAACGTATAGGGTGGGACTTCTACCCCTGTCCATAGAGGAACGGCATGTATCAAGTCATAGGGATCACCAAGACCCTCGGGTACTTTGCTACCACATGCCTGGTCGTTTTCCTGCTGCTGCATTATCACGATATGTCGACGCTGTTGGCTGGGCCGTTGACGGATCTGCGTCGCCCTGTGTCCTCTGCGGTCGGGATAGGCGCTGCGGTTTTTTACATGTTGGGCCAGACTTTTTTGTTCGTATGGCTGTGCAAGCTGCCGTTTGTTTGCAAACTTTTCCCGCCGATCGATGGGGAATGGGACATGAAGCTGCAATCCAATTGGGGAATCATGCAGAAATGGCTTGGCCAGGGCGATGGGTCTTCGCTCTACATCGTTGAAGGAAAGGTCAAGATCAAGGCCCGCCTGTTCAGCGTCAAAATGGAATTCGTTGGGGCTGACGGCTACTCGGAATCAAAGACCATCAGCGTGTCCGTTCGGCCCAGCGACCAGACTGGTTTGCTTGAGCTCAACTACATGTTCGTCAACTACACGCGGGTTCCTGTTGCCACTGACACGAACCAGCACACTGGGGCGGCGAGGGTGTTCGTCAAGGAGTCCCCCGATGGGCTTATCATGGAAGGTACCTATTTTACCGACCGCAAGTGGACAGAAGGGCTGAATACGGCTGGTCAGGTCACATTCACCAAGCCCAAAACTGTGTAGTTACAACGTGCAATAACACTATATGTTGTGTTTTTATCTTGTGCTTGATCTACATGTGGTGTTGATGGCAGTATGTCATCTCACACGTGTCATCGAGCATGGTAGCTGATATACCGGAAAGAACTACACCCTTTGGATTGCGTGGTTGACGTAGGGTGGCAGTGACGAGATTCATGAGTGCATACGCGCTCGGTAGTCTTGATGTGAAGGTCAGCGATTGCTGGAGGCACCGTTCATTTAGCGTTTGAGCGGAGGCTTCATGCCAAACTTTAGTCCCTTGCTATTCACGACTACCGGGGAAGCCTGCTTCCTTGATGAACTCAACCTTAAGCCCCAGGAGCTGTCTGAAATTGATGGGGCGCGTCAAGATATCCGAGAAGCCCTGAAAGCTGACCTGCCTCGCGTGCTCAGTGAAAAAGGCCTTGAAGGTGAGATTTGTCAGCCACGGTTCTACATCCAGGGATCGCGTGCCTACAAGACCCTTAATAGTCCTTGCACAACTCCGCCGCAGCAGTCCGATATCGACGATGGTGTCTACCTTCCGTTGAGTGTCATGCGTGAGGAGAGCAGCCCGAAGCTCGCGATCAGTTTGTTCTTTGACGCGGTCATTGATGTGCTCGGGCCAATGTGTACCGAAAGAGGGTGGTATACCGAGAGTAAGGACACCTGTGTCCGGGTCACCATCTCACCTTATGCTCACATCGACCTTCCCCTGTACGTCATTCCAGATACCCTGTTCAAACTGATCAAAGCCAGCATGGAAAGCCGTGGTCATGCTGTGTTTGATAGTGCGATCAACTCTGAGCGCGATAGCTGGAAAACCCTGCCTTCCGACAAAATTCTGCTGGCCGATCGTAGGCAGGGTTGGCGTAAGTCTGACCCTATGGCTATGAAAAACTGGTTCAAGCGCGAATGCCAGGAAAAGGGTGATCAACTCATTCGGGTGGTGCGTTACCTCAAGGCATTTCGTGACAAGAAATGGGAAGATAAAGGCCCCAGTTCGATCTTGCTGATGGCAGCAGCCTGTCCTCTGTTCGAGTACTTCGACAAGCGCGATGATCGCGCTCTGCTCAACGTGGTCAAGGGAATTCCGGATGCGCTTCGTAATGGCGTTCAGAGTCCCATCGATCCCGAAGCATCGCTCACCGCTCACATGCCCAAGGAGGCGATTGCGGACGCTGTGGAGCTATTCTAGGAATTTGCGAAATATCTGCAAGGTGCCATCGATGCGGCGGATGCACATACCGCTCACAACTGGGTGCACAGCATGTTGGGTGACCGGTTCCCGTACGCGCCTCATCGCATGAAGCCAAATGCCGAGAGCCTGCCAGCATCCATGGCTGCGATCGCTCCTCTGGCAGGCCCCGCAGAGCCTGTGAAGCGTACCAAGGCAGGCTGACGTCATGGATGCCATGCCTGAAGTGCTGCGCCACATGATCGGATGGGGGTTTACCAAGGTAGATCCCCAGCCGCACCCAAGTTGGCTGGTAATGGCCGGAGAATTGACTACGGCTACTCAGGGAACTGTCCAATGCGACGTTTGGATAGACCGCTCTTTTGAGCGCCCGCTTCAGCTCTGGCTGACCGGAGCGCCCAAGGCACTGCCCCTGCTGGTGCCCCACCTTAGCCCGGATGGCTACCTCTGCTACGCGGCTCCAGGTACCGAGGTAATAGACATTTACGATCCAGTAGGACAAACCCGCACGTCCCTGCTTCAGGCCACGGATGTGCTTGAGCAGATTCTGGCCGGGAGAATGAAGGAAGATCTGCAGGAAGAGTTCTTCGTTTATTGGAATGGCAAATACTGTTTTCATGACATCGAGCGTCGTTCTTCCGGCCCCCTGGAAGTCCTCCAGCTGTCCGACAACAAGTTTTATGTGCTGACAGACGATGTCGAGCGAAGCCGACTTAAGTTTGCCCGGGCGGGCAGGACGATCATGGGGTTCTATACGCGAGTGGAGATGATCACCTCCAGTGTGGCGCCCAGACCGCTGCAAAAGAATTGGCCACCCCAAACCGTTGGACACATTCTCGACTGGCAAGCTGAATTGGACGATGCGTGCAGGCGCAAAATTCGCGATAAGATCACTGCTGCCTATCGTGATGATCAGCCGAATGTGCTCATAGTCATCGAGTCTCAAAAGACCGGGTACAGCTACGGTTTTCTGGTGTGTGATCTTCAGGCAAATCGGCCCAAGGATCACCGTCCAACTGATCAGAGCCTGCCCATTTTTGGTTGTCCTGTTGAGCTTCTGAGTATGGTGCGCCTTGATGACAAATACTTGAGCGAACGCAACATCCCTGGGCAGACGACATTTTCAGGTAAGCGCATCGGGATGATTGGGTGCGGCACCATCGGCGGATTTCTTGCTGAAATGCTAGTTAAAGCCGGAGCTGGAACGGGCGGTGGTGAACTGCTGTTAATCGATAACGATACGCTGATGCCCCAGAACCTGGGGCGACATCGGCTGGGCTTTAATCACCTGTTCGAAGACAAGGCAGTTGCACTGGCCAAGGAACTCGGCAGTGCCATGCCGACTGTCAAGGCGACCTCCTTTTCCAGCAACGCCAAAGATGTAAATTTGGCCGGCCTTGATTTAATCATTGATGCCACAGGGGAGGAGGCGTTCGGACACTGGCTCGCCAATGCTGCGTCCTGTCCAACCTTGCACGTTTGGATCGAAGGCGCGGGCGTCGCTGTGCGTACCCTGATCAAGCAACGTGCTGAACAAGGTTGCTATCGCTGTATCAGTGAGGCCAACCGCCGAGGCGGCCTATTGCCGGTCATTGGGGGGGTGCCGCCGATATTTGCAGGGCAGGGATGTGAAGGGCTCTATGTGCCGTTTCCTGCATCTGTATCGATTCAGGCCGCTGCCTTGGCACTGGACACTGCTTTGGCTTGGGTTGCTGGCAAACCATGGCCTGCGCTTTCTACGCGGTTAACCGACTACCGCTATGAGTTGGCAACCCCGGATTGCTCACCACTGCCTTTTGCGGACTGTCCAGCATGCCGTTTGTGACGACCTGGGCAGTGCCCGGAACGGAGCAGTTGGTGTACCTAAATCAGCAGCCTCTGGAGGTCTTCAGTCGCTATATTCAGGAAGGCATCGACTCGAAGGAGGCCGGGGGAATTTTGCTCGGCCACGTTCGGGGTGAGCATCTGGAAATTACCGAAGCGACTGAGCCCTCTTTCTGGGACAAACGCTTCAGATTCCTCTTCGAGCGCATGCCTTATTTTCACCACCGACTGGCCATGAAGCGGTGGAAAGAGAGCAACGGCCTGGTGCGGTATATCGGGGAATGGCACACCCATCCTCAGGATCATCCGACGCCGTCCTCGATAGATCTCCGGGAGTGGCAGATTCTGGCGGCTGACCGGGTGGATGGCCGGCCGTTGCTCGCGCTGATCGTTGGTTGCCACGATTTACACGTTGAGTACATGTTTGGCACCGGCAAGAGGCTTATGCTTAGGCATTCAGAGGGTGTATCGCGCTGATGTGGGAGGGGCGATCAGGATGAGTGTGGCGCTTTGTACATGAGCCCGCCCATGAATCACTTGCTATTGCGATTATCAACTCAATCGATATTGTTGCAGGGTTAATCAGCCCCTACTTGAACGGTTGGTTATAAGATGTGACATCCTCCACGGATATCGCGCTTTACTGCCTTGATGGTTCGCTGGTGTTCGCCGCGAGTATCTGTATGGCGAAGCCTAAGTCGGTGGTTTCTGATGGCAGCAAGCAAGGATACCCATTCGTTCGGGCACCCTTGCAGCCTGATACATTGTTGTGGCAGCCAAAATAACTGGTCACTTCAACGCAGCGTTGATCGCATTAATGAGGTTCGTACAACCTTCCACCTCATGTGAGGCTAGGTCAGCTATCGAGTGGTCGCGCGACCACCGGAGAAAGGCTTTTGCCAATTTGTATTTCGTAAACTCTTTGCCGATTGTCTTACTGAAAGTGTCGATAATGGGTTTGTCGGTCGCACTGGCGATAGCGGCGGTGATATCCCAGCTAAGGTCGGATTTGGCAACCTCGACTAACGTGTCCCGTAGCAAATCCTCAATCTCTGCGTGATCAATCTTTGGCACTGTATAGTCAGATGTTCGAAGGATTCGCTTGTTGCCCAAACGATGAACGAGGATCTCCTGTTTGGCGGCTTGGTCACCAGCATTGTCTGAGTCGAGCAGTGCTGCCACCTTAAGATTATGTGACGTAAGGATGGTCGCGAAATAGACAATCTTGCTGGCAGTATTGGCTGGCACTAGCGCAATTTTGTCATGCAGCGCCCCTTTTCCTCCTTCTCTGAGCAGGTTGGAGATGGCTTCGATGTACCAGTAATCTGTCAGACCTTCGAGGATAAGATTTCTCTGACTGGCAAACAGACTTTGAGCAAGGTCGTAGCCCAGGGCCTCCTGGAGCGGCAGCAGCGCCGCCGGATCGCTGGAAGACACGGTGGTGTGAACCTTGGTACCGACAGCCCTATCAGTCAGCTCGACTACCCTGACCAAGTCGAGCTCATCCGGGCCTACGAGGAAAGGGGAATGCGTCGAATACAAGGTCTGATTTTCATCGGCAAGCATTGAGATGGTTTTTCTAAATTCCCGTTGTTTGAGGGCATGCAGGCTTACCCCTGGCTCGTCCAGAAGCAAGACAGTGTTCTTGTGCTTACCTTTTACCTCAGCAAAGAACACGATGAAGAACGAGACTAGCCACTGGAAACCCTCAGAGCGCTGATCAAGCTCCACCTCTACGCCGATATTGTCTTCTACGACGACCTTTAGATACTGACCATCTGCAGTTAGCTTTAGCCTGCTGGCCTCGGCTTTGGAGTCGTCCGGATTCCAGACCCTGATTATCTGCTGCGTCAGCTCAACGCTAGCTGCGTTCAGTTCGTAGCTACGCTGATCGAGCTTGGCTCGGTAGCTTTCAAGGTCAACAGTGGTATGGCTTGGGTCAGACGCTTTACCGAGATCAGAAAGCTCCTGGGCTGTGAACCCAAGCAGTTTGAGTAAGCAAATGTTCCCGTAATCGTAAGCATCGTCATCGAGGGTATTGGCCTCCAAACGCTTAGCTAAATTCCCAAGATGGATGATCGGCTTAACACGGAAATAATTGCTGTAAAGTACAAAAACTGGTCGAGTTTTTTGAAGATGTAATCGGAACTTGTTGACTTCAGCGTCATCATCCAAAGCGGCGACGATGGTTTCCCAACGAGCAACCTCCTTTTGGTTCTCCTCATCTACATACGGAAGCATTTGGTCGAGCCAAGGCTTCAGGATTTCAGCCACAGACCACAAGTATCTATTGGGGACAACATCGCTAACGAGCTTGTTGAGACTTTCAGTGCGCGGCTTAGGCGATCCTTCGGGAATCTCTCGATCGAGGTGTGCGGCCAACCTGATCAGATCATTCTTGATGTCTTTGTAGCAAGGGGTTGCGATTCCACCCAGCGAGTGGCGCGACGTATTGCTCAAGTACCGCGTGAAGGTATAGCTGGTTACCTGTCCTTTTATTTTTTCGGGTGCAAAGTCCAAATCGGCTTTATCCAAAGCGAATGTTGCCGTTACGACTTCGACATCGTCAGGCTTCAGCTCGCCTCTACTGATTTGTGTGTACCTTGCTCTTGGGTAATCACGCAGAGGATTGAAGCCTTTCACTCCCTCTGGCGCGTTGATCTGCTGAATTGCTTGCAGGATCGCAGTCTTCCCTGCTTCATTTGGGCCAACCAATATCGTTTTGAGTTGTTCGATCTCAAACTCACCAGTATCTATAATGCTTCGATAATTTTGAACCCGTACCTTACTCAAACGCATGGTCAATTCCTTTGGAGCTCATGGATGTAGGTTGGCTTGAACGATAGCCTAGCGCCATACGGAATGATAGGAGGTCAGGGCGGCGCTTCGACGGGCTGATTTCGAGCATTGAAATGTGGCGATATTTCTCAGGCGGGTGATCGAGCCGCCCCGCATAGAAGCCGCTGCGATCTGAGGAATTTACATTCCGCGCGGCTTTGATGGGCATGCGTGGAAAAGGGGACGCTTCTATCTGTGCATGTAAGGAGGTAGTGGGGCAGCTGGCCAACCCTGATGCCCGAGAGCTCGGGCACTGTTGCAGGTTGCGCTGGCATAAGGCGGGTTCACGTCAGGCACCTAGCCAGCGGCTGCCACGTCACCGGCAGTGATCGCTTCTCCAACCATAGACCCTCTGATCGTCTAACCTCGTGCAAAATCTGGCAGGATGGTCAGTACGGCTAGATAACATTGGTACCCCAAGCAAGTCAGTAGCGCCCGCTCATTTGCCGATAGTGCATGCTATGAATCGTGATGCCTGCTCGATTGATACTAGGCAGCGACATCGCCATCCTCCTCATGGAGCTCCACGAGTTCGTCGCGGTCAACCGGACGCAAGCGCTCGATGAAACTGGACACCGAGTGCTCAGGGGCTCGGATCAGATCCAAAGCCTTTCCTTCGTGAACAAACATCAGCACGCGGGCCATATCGACGTAGAACTTGTAGGTGGTCGCTACGTCTTCGTGTCCCATTTGCTGCGTCAATACCTGTGCTGCTGCCAGGTACAGCACCTCCATGTTCTCGGTCAACAAGCGTTTACCAAACATGTTGATGAGGTACTGGGTTGGCCACCAGTGCCGGGATTGGTAGAAGTTGATATGAGACCTGAACGTAGGATCAATTGTCGCAGCCTTCACCTTAGCGTCGTTGGTTCGTGAGGCAATCCTGTCCGGGTCGACTGGAATCCCCCGATTTGTGAGAAACAGCACGTCGGGCGGGCAGTCATGCTTGAACCGCTTCTTGTACAGCTGCCTGCGAATTTTGTAGTAGGGGATGATGTAGTTCTCTTCCAAAGATCTTAGATCGTCCATATGGATTGTGATCTCGCGATCCTTATGACCTTTACTGTCGTACACCGTGTACTGGGTCGTCACGCCGTGTTTCGCCATTTCCGAGAACGGCATGATGTGTTTGTTCGCCGCATTCCCCACATACGGGAATCTGACCAGATCCATGGGACGCATCGCCGTCCCAAGCCCCAGCTGAAAAAGTACGGCGTAGACAGGGTCGGCATAGGACTGCAGTAGCGCCTTGATCTCATTGTTGGTAATCAGGAAGTCGTATTGCTTCTGACGGCTTTGTTTATCAAGGACGCGAATGTTCCTGGAGCTGATCGTTGATTTGGCCACCTTGTCGATATAGCTCAGCATGCGCCCACTTCGGAAATTGGCGCGCCAAGTCCTAGTCTGTACGTCGACGTTGGTCACGTAACCGTGGTCATTGAGCCACTTGAAGAAAATGAGCAGCACCTTGGCGTCCTCAAAAATAGTCTCCGAGGACGGCCTTGGAGAGTTTTTTTCGAGGCGTTCAAGTTGACGATGTACCTGCCACCGGCGGATGTCTGTGTTGTCAGCCATTGCATGGTAGTAACCCAAGTCGATGCCCTTCATTTTTGGCTGGGTGGCCAAGAACCGATAGAACATGGAGATGAGCGTCGCATGGCGCGTGGACGATGCGATCGACGATCGGGTGTGCTTGTACAAAAACAGGTTCGGATGGCTGAGCAGGACGTCTTTGCCTTTCTGATGTGCGATCAGAATGCAGTGGGTCACGTCGGTGCCCAGTTCCACGCTGTTATACGTCACCTCCTGAGTTTTGATGCTGAGCCCTTTGGCCGCTTTCGGCGCTTTGGTCGAACTCGCTTGATCACTGGTGGTAGGGGGCTGTACCGGGATCAGTTCTTTTGCGTTGGTAGGTTTCTCTGCCTTGACTAGTCTTTGCGCCATGATTAGCCCTCCTGCGCAGTTTTGAAGAACACAACCTGATCAAGGCCCCACGTCATATTGGGGTTATCAGCGTTATCTGCCGCCTGGATTTCTTGAGGAGGTAAAGGATTTTGCCGGTAGATGAACACCCTTTGGGCTTTTCGCTCCGCCTCCAACGGCATGAAGGGCACATACAGCGATTTTTTGAAGTTGGCCGGTATGTGCTTGATGAAGTTGTTGATCTCAACCCGGGTGAATAACGGCAACCGGATGATCAGGCTCGTCTCATCGCCGGGCCCAATATAGCTGTCCGCGAAGTGGCTGAATCTGGAGATGTACCGGTCGGCAAAAAGCACCACGTGAACATTGGGTGTTGCTGCAAATCGAGCAAATTTTTCCCGAATGGCTCTGAGCTCCATCTCCTTGCCCTCGTCAAACGCAGTCAGGCTTCGGGTGCGCTGATACTGAATGCAAAGCTGCTCGATCGGTACGTCATAAACGACCTTGTTATTGCTGGATGGGCTCGCTGCCGACACATCTCGCTGGGACGATCTCGCGAGTTTCAACTCCAGAATGGCGTTGGTTTTTTTGAGCTCGGCGCCATAAAGCGTCTGCTTTTCCAGAGTCTTGCGCAGTTGGTTGCTCTCAAAAACCGCGATGTCCCCGTTCATCAATGTTGTAATGTGGCTATGGATGGCCTTGGCAACCTCCTTGTCCTGCTCAACCTGAAGCTGCTCAAGTCGCGCCTTCCATCTGGCGTCAACGGAGTTAATGGTGACCTGAGTCTCCACCCGCGCCTTGTCCTGCATGCCATCAACCAGATCCGTAAAGTCTTTCTTGCCCGCCATATAAGGCTTCAGATCAGCGTAATAGCGATCTAGGGCTTGTCGGGTAATACCGGCACGTTTGGCGACATCGAACAGCTTGAGCTTCTTCGTCGTCCCTGAGAGGAAGTGGGTGACGATAATGTCCTTGATCACTTGGCGCCGAGATGCGCCGGCCATCGCGTCCTGCAACGCGACGTCCGCTGGGTTACGATCATCGTGAGCCGGTTCTGGCACAGCAACTGGTCTGAGCTTAGACATGGCGCACCTCTATCTGCGTGCTAGCCGAACGGCCGGTGGTAATGAGGTTTTTCAGGTGAACTTCGCTCGCTGAAATCCGGCGCACCAGCTCAGCTTCGGCCTTTGGCGCCAGCTTGCCCCGCGCGTTATCCAGCAACGTTTCATAGAATTGGATGTTATCGCTCAGTGCTTGCTTGGCGGAGCTCACCATAACGACCTTCTTGCACTCAAGCTTGCAGTTGCTGGGGTCTGGCATGATCAAGTCGCCTTCCACCTCTCGGCCGGCCAAGCAGGGCGGTAGGTTTGCTGCTGTAAACCGCTCCCCTGACAAGCAATAGGCGCCTACCGCTGTACGACGGATGAACAGAGGCTCACCAGCCTTTAGGAGGTGGCTGATGTACGAGACGATGGTCAGCTTGATCTGCGTACCGGCAAATTCATCAGGGCGCTTGAGGATTTGTTTGTAGATCCTTTTTGCAGATTCCCCTGAATGGCCCAAGCGAAGGTTGGCCACGATGTCGTGAAACTCACGGCTGTAATTTTGCTCAATCGCGATGGCGACGCTGCGCACCATTAGGGGGTTGCGCGCGATATATCTCAGCGTCATCGCATAGCTCTTGTGCCCAAAAAGCGTGCGAATGATGTCGACGTTGCGCTCATCCCGGTTGATCAAAATCTCGGCGATCGTTTTGCGAAAACGATGACAGTGCAAACGTTCGATCGGCAGGGCTGTTTTCAATTGCTCAATCACCGACGTAATTTGTGAGGTTGTGGCCCTGCTCACGACTTTGGTTGAGCGCAACGGCTGGAACAGCAGATCTTCTTTCACGAACGGTGGAATGGAACGTAGCTTTTCAAACCTGCGGATCATATCCCCCACGAATCTTGGCAATGGAAGGCGGTCTTCCTCACCATGCTTTGGACTCGCAGCGGTCTTCCAACGAGTAATTTTGAGCCAGTAGTCACCATTAGCTTCTTGGGTGACATGGGAGAAATGCATCGCAGCAAGCTCTCCCTTACGCGCTCCAGTCACCAGCGCTACCAGGATGAAGATCGAGTTTCGAATGCCGTCCAGGACTCTGCCGTAGCCTGTCGCCCAAGTGTACGAATGATGCAGCAGGTCGTCCTTGTAATGAGTGCGCAGCTGAGGAGACATGACCGTCTTCCCATCGACGATGATGGTCGATAGTTCCTCAAGCTCCGGAAGTCGCTCTCGGCGGGTCACCACCAGGTCGCTCAGGAATGCGAACTGCGTGTCGACCAGATACTCCTTGAGTGCCTCAGCCTTGGGCATCACCCCTTCGAGCCAAAACATCGCGTAGTTCATCAGGATTTCAAGGTCTTCTTCCGAATAGGCAATCCAGGATTCCAAGCCGCCGTTGAAGCGGTTTTGCACAACATCCTTCCGCCGCTCGGGGATATCGATATGCTCGGACTGCACATCTAGTCGAAACTCCTCCGGCAGCAGTTTCTGTTCAGAGAGTCGGGCCCAGAAACGCAGATGTTTGAATAGCAGGAAGTAGTGATTCTTCGCCGAGCTGGCTTTGGCTTTCTCGAACGCTTGGTTAATCATCGGCACCGAGATCAACGCAATGTGTTCAGGGCGGGCGCTGATGCCGTTATCGATGAAGATGTACTGCTCCAAGATGGCGTATTCGTTGCCGAACGCTTTGGTGGTCAAGTTGGAGCGGATATAGCTGAAAGGGGAGAACTCTGGGATGGTGTGATAGGTCAGCGCACGCTTTAGGTCATTAGAGCCTGACAGCGCTCGGTCAAAGCGAATGTTATTCGGGTGCGCGTGTGGCCCGTGGGACAGAGACCACATGGCAGCGCCGTAGCTTACGCCGTTGGCGACAGGAAAATTATGACCCATTTCAGCGATCTTGTTCGCTAAGCTCATTGATGGCTGAGAGGCTTTCGCTGTCAGCTCCTCTTGAAGCGCCTCTAACTCCTCCAGCATGGCTTCGGAGTAGTCTTCTTCAATGTCATGAAGTAGCTCATCGGCTTCATCATCGCTGTCTTGGTCTGGTTGTTCTTCTCGTTCTTCTTGTTCTTCGTCGCTATCGGGGTTGGGCTTTGACTGTGCAGCCGCTTTCTTACGGCTGACGGGTTTTTTCGGCTTTTGGGATTTCGCCAAGGTTGGGACTTCTTCAGTGATGGATTCGGCGTAGGCTTCGTCCTGGCTGACCTGTGCTGTGGTTTCCAGATCTAATCGCGCTGGCCGGCCGGCAATGGCTGGCTCGCCCTCGACGACGATTCCATCAAGCTGCAGTGAATACGAGGTGGCGTTGTTGTTAGACATTGTATTCCTCACTTTCAAAGATGATTTCCAAGAGATCGAGGTCGCGCGGGAGCAAGGGACTGTTTCGTCGGCGATATCGAGCTGCTTCCTGGACTTCATCGTCGTCACCCCATTCGTCCAAGATGTACTGAAGGGCTTCCTGCTCCTTCGCAAACCGGGAGGTGAATCCGCCTTGGCTCGACTCCAGGAGCTCGCTCAGATGCGACTCACGTTCGATGAGGTAGGGGAGGGAGTCCTGGAAAACCCTGAACTGCGAGCAAAAAATACATTCTTTAATCTTCCAGCACTTTTTGCCGGTACTGGCGATGATTTCGGAGCCAACCCAGTCTGGTTTTTTCTGGTCGGCACACGCCCACATAGGCTTCTCTTGGCTAGGGATGTGGAAAATCTTCCATTGTTGTGATGCAAGTGCTTGGGCGTGCTTGCCCAGCAGTCCTTTGAATTTGCGGGCGCGCAGGAGATCGATGACAGCTTCAAGCTCCGAGCGCAGACGCTTCAAACGCTCTTCATGGGCAGCAGCGGAGTTATCGTAGAAAATATCTGTGGTATCTCGGCTAACGTGCCCCATGGTTACTGAAAGGATTGCGACCGGGTTCTCCTGCTTTTTGTGCAGCAGCCAAGTAGGGCGCAAGCGTCGAGTCAAGCTTGATGCGCTCGTAAGTCGCTTGCCGTCATCTACGACCTCGTATTGCGCCAGGAACTGCTGCACGCAGATACGAAAGGTCTTGGGATGACTGATGGAAGTGAGGCGTCCACCCCGACTCCAGTCCTCTCTGGGGCGCATACAGAGGAACAGGGGGTTCATCTGGTCATCTGTCATGTATTGCGGAATCTGGTCGATCGGGTATTCGGACAGTGGCTCCGACAGGTACTTGGCCAGACGAATCAGGTTGTAAAACGAGTAGGGGTCATCGCTGCTAGTAGGCAGCTCGATACGTTTGGCAGTGGTGTAAGGCTTGCTCTGGCCTTGCGAACGTGCCTTCTCAGCAAAGACAACCCTGACCGCCTCTTCGATAGCGCCAGTCAGCAAGGACTCATAATTGTCCTTGTCCAGTGATAGTGCAGTCTCTTTGTTCCACCCCGACTGGAACATCATGAATAGGAGAACGGCTGTCATATCAACCAACGTGGGGAAGTACATCCCAAGTAGCTGGTCTACGTTGGGGACGCGTAACACGTCTCCCCGATTAGCAATGGTGAAGCGGTAAAGAATGAGTTTGATGACGTCATCACGGTACTCATCGAGTCGTTGAATGGAGGGGTTGCGATGCTCGTTGTAAAGTACGTCCAAGGACATTTCTAGCGGATAGCCGTGCACCAGGAAGGTCTTGACCGCACGTGGGTAGTCAATGGCCAAGAAGCTCATGGCAACGCCTGCTAGCGGGTCTTTGCTGGTGTCAAATTCCGGTAATTGATCAACCTCTTGCTTATAGATCGCTTTCAGCGAGGCCGTGAACGTGTCGGGGTCATTCGCCAAGGCTCGAAAGGTTGGATCAGAGCTTGCGGCCAGCCGGGCGATCCAGGATGACCGCCGCGGCTTGAGGTTGTTTACCTGATAGTAATGCCAGGACTGCAAAATCCTCACGCGTGTGGGTGTTGGCCAAATCAAATCGTTGATTTCAGCAGCAGTGTACGGCTCAGCTTTATCCACAGCATCTCGAAAGGTGAACTTTTCCCAGAGCAGGTTGATATGACTGGTCAGCGCGTATTCCAAGCTATTCAACCCCTCGGACGACAGGGGAGCGTTTTTGCCCTTCCTCTCTCCCATGGGCACGATGGGCAGAGTCAGCAGGGGGAGCTTGCCGGTCTCCTCAGCTACAAGCTTGATGGCGGACTTCAGGATTTCCGGCTTCGCCAGCGTTTGCTTTAGATCTCGTACGTACTCGACATAACGGTTAAAAATCTCCGAATTGATGTCGGTGTACATCTTGATGTGAAGCAGCTCCGGATTGTTCGAGTTGTGCAGGTGCCTGAAATCCAGGAACAGCTCAATGGCATCCCTGAGAAGGTAAGCGCGGGCGTGGTTCCTTTCAGGGCAGTACAGCAGAAAGACCCAGTGCAGGCATGCACAGACGTTGCTTTGGGGGTCGTAATTGGGGTTGTTCAAATACCTTGCGGGCACTACAGCCCCTGAGGATGTAAGGGTTTCTGTGATGCTGTGGTCGAAGGAGGACATTAGCGGTTGCCTCCGTTGTTGTTGTTGTTGTTGTTGTTGTTGTTGTTGTCTTGGCAGGAGCTACGCTGGGTGTGGGCGCTCCAGGCTTCGGCTACCAAGGCCTGCAGGTCTTCAAGCGTGCCGTGGTTAATCAGGCGCAGGTCTCCAGTGGCCTGGGCGACACCTAATTCGGAAGAGTGGGCATTGACCTTTTGCAGGTTGGGTCTACTGATATGCCAGATCACACCGTTGTGCGAGCGCAGGAAGGCTGCCTCATTCTCGAAACGAATATCCTTGATGATTATGGTCTTCGCATCGGCAGGAATTTGGCCTCGGCGCGTCGGCTGGCTGACTGGGCGCTGGCTGCGGAGCTTGTCGAAGTCCGGGTATAGGTCGTAGGCATGACGCTTCAGGAGCGCGACGGCATCGGCAGGGGAAAGCCCCCAGTACGCATCGCACATTGTGGCCGAGGTTGGATTCCAGATCTGGTCGTCACTGAAGTCGAAGAAGGCCTGCGCCGCTAACCGGAACGGGGCGTCAGGGGAGCTGAGGTCGATCAGAGGGGGAGGGGTTGAAGGGCGTGATGGGGGATTGATTTCCCGATCAGCTCTCATCAACCAATGGTCTGCGTTATGATGGCGCATCCATTCAGTACCCACCGTTTGAAAGAACTCACGAGGCGACTTAGTCCAAAGCTCGATGCTTGTTTCCTTAAGGTCGTCCTGCCAGGTCTCTTCATCTGTCAGACCGAAGAGTGCTTGGCACCCAACCTTGAGCGGATCAGCCAGCGCAAAGGCGGCGACCCCCGGAAGGTTCAGAAGCATCGAAGCTACGGTGTCTTTGCCACTTCTGGCGAGGGCGGCTAGGCCGATGATGGTTCTCACGGTGTACTCCTATTCTCGGCTCAAGCCTTCTGTTCTGGGCATTTGAGCACGTTTACATTTTTGTTAAAAGGACTATAATCGGTTTATGTTGACGTTTTTAGAAAACCGAAAACAAGATTCCACTTATGCCTACCAGGGCGGTGGCCGGGGTTTGTCCCTGGCGCGTATCGCCACCTTGGAAACCTTTGTGCAGGGTGATTTACGTCCCGACCTGACCCTGCTGTTCGACCTGCCGGTGGAAGTAGGCATGGCCCGCGCCAGCGCCCGTGGGCGTCTCGACCGTTTCGAGCTGGAAGGCCAGGTTTTTTTCGATGCTGTGCGCACCGCGTTTCTTGAGCGTGCCCAGGCCGAACCGGCGCGCTACCACCTGCTCGACGCGGCCCAGCCGTTGACGCAGGTTCAGCAGGCCATCGACACCCTGTTACCTCAGCTGTTGGAGCGCGCCCGTGGCTGAAGCCTACCCATGGCAGGACAGTCTCTGGCAACAGTTGGCCGGCCGTGCCCAGCACGCCCACGCCTATCTGCTGCACGGGCCGATCGGTATTGGTAAGCGCGACCTGGCTGAGCGACTCATGGCCAGCTTGCTGTGCCAGCGCCCGGTCAACCTTGAAGCCTGCGGCGAGTGCAAATCCTGCCTGTTGCTCAAGGCCGGCAGCCACCCGGACAACTACCTGCTCGAACCCGAGGAAGCCGACAAGGCGATCAAGGTCGACCAGGTGCGTGACCTCGTCAGTTTCGTGGTGCAGACCGCGCAGATGGGCGGGCGCAAGGTGGTGCTGATCGAGCCGGTGGAGGCGATGAACATCAACGCCGCCAATGCCTTGCTCAAGAGCCTCGAAGAACCCTCCGGCGACACGGTGCTGTTGCTGGTGAGTCACCAGTCCAGCCGCTTGTTGCCGACCATTCGCAGCCGTTGCGTGCAGCAGGCCTGCCCGTTGCCGAGCGAGGCCATGAGCCTGAAATGGCTGGCGAAGGCGCTGCCGGATTGCTCCGAAGAGGAACGGGTCGAATTGTTGACCCTGGCGGCCGGTTCCCCGCTGGCGGCCGTCAAGCTGCAAGCCCAAGGCGTGCGTGAGCAACGCGCCCTTGTTGTGGATGGGGTGAAAAAACTGCTCAAGCAAGAGCTGTCCGCCACCCAGTTGGCTGAAAGCGCCTGGAAAGATATTCCCCTGCTGCTGCTGTTCGACTGGTTTTGTGATTGGTCGAGCCTGATCCTGCGCTACCAGTTGACCCAGGACGAAAACGGCCTGGGCCTGCCGGATATGCGCAAGGTGGTGCAGTACCTCGCGCAGAAAAGTGCGCAGGACAAGGTACTGAATATTCAGGACTGGATCCTTGCCCAGCGCCAGAAGGTGCTCGGCAAGGCTAACCTCAACCGCGTGCTATTGCTCGAAGCGCTGCTGGTGCAGTGGGTTGGCTTGCTCGGCCGGCGTTAATTTCCGTGGCCGACGGGTGTATTGTTGGCCAGACACTTTCCGTGACTCAAGTTGTAACTTCCTATGCTCGTAGATTCCCATTGCCACCTTGATCGCCTTGACCTCGCCCAGCACGGCGGCTCCCTTGATGCTGCCCTCGACGCTGCACGTCAGCGTGGGGTAGGGCATTTCCTGTGCATTGGCGTCAGCGCCGAAAATGCTGCCGACGTCAAAGCCCTGGCCGAGCGTTATGCCGATGTGGATTGCTCGGTAGGTATCCACCCGCTGGACCTCAAGCCCGGCGAAGCCCCGGCCCTCGACTGGCTGCTGGGCGAACTCAATCACCCGCGCGTGGTGGCCATTGGTGAAACCGGCCTGGACTACCATTACGAGCCGGAAGCCGCCGAGTTGCAGCAGGCCTCGTTTCGCCTGCATTTGCAGGCCGCCCGGCAAACCGGCAAACCGGTGATTGTCCACACTCGCGGCGCGCGTGCCGACACCCTGGCCTTGCTGCGCGAAGCCGCATTGCCCCAGGCCGGCGTGTTGCATTGCTTTACCGAAGATTGGGACATGGCCAAGGCCGCCCTGGACCTGGGCTTCTATATTTCACTGTCGGGCATTGTCACTTTCCGCAATGCCGATGCCCTGCGCGACGTAGCGCGTCAGGTGCCGGCCGACCGCCTGCTGGTGGAAACCGATTCGCCGTACCTGGCGCCCATTCCCCATCGTGGCAAACCGAACCTGCCTGAATATGTGCGGGATGTGGCGGACTACCTGGCGATGCTGCGCGGTGAGTCCTATGAGCGCTTTGCCGAGCAGACCACCGAGAACTTCAAGCGCCTGTTCCCGCTGGCCCATGTAGTTGCATGACACGACTAAATCGCAGGCAAAAAAAACCCGGGTTCTGGGGGGGGAATCCGGGTTAAGACCATTAGGAGTAAAACAAGGGCACACAGTCCGTCGGTACCCAGGTCGGCGCTTCACTTGGGGGAGATGTCACGCCGACAGTTCAAGTATTGATCAGTATCTGATTCAGTCCAGTCGCGACTGATCGTTTTTTAAACAGATTTGGAATACATGCGCTTCGCTTGAGTTCTCATTAGGCAGGTGCACGGGCGCAGTTGTTGCGTGTTATTTCTGACTGATAGGCATGAAATCGTTGGCGCTCTGAAAGTAAAGTGCGTGGCGGGTTCACATAGACGTTGCCCAACGACCGTTCAGTCGGGATAATCCCTCGCACTGGGTAAATCGTATCGCCATGTATTCGTGGCCCTGCGCAACCCTCCCTATTCCGACCTTTGCAGACCTCTTCCTCATGCACAAAGAACCCCGTAAGGTCCGTGAGTTTCGCCGCCGTGAGCAGGAAATTCTCGACACCGCACTCAAGTTGTTCCTCGAACAAGGCGAAGACAGCGTCACCGTCGAGATGATCGCGGATGCCGTGGGTATCGGCAAAGGCACGATCTACAAGCACTTCAAGTCCAAGGCCGAGATCTACCTGCGCCTGATGCTCGACTACGAGCGCGACTTGAACGAGCTGCTGCATTCGGCCGATGTCGACAAGGACAAGGAGGCCCTGTCGCGGGCCTACTTCGAGTTCCGCATGCGCGACCCGCAGCGCTACCGCCTGTTCGACCGCCTCGAAGAGAAGGTGGTCAAGGGTCATCAAGTACCGGAGATGGTCGAGGAACTGCACAAGATCCGCGCCTCGAACTTCGAGCGCCTGACCCTGTTGATCAAGGGCCGCATCAGCGAAGGCAAGCTAGAAGACGTACCGCCGTATTTCCACTACTGCGCTGCCTGGGCCCTGGTGCACGGCGCCGTGGCGCTGTACCACTCGCCGTTCTGGAGCAATGTGTTGGAAGACCAGGAAGGCTTCTTCCAGTTCCTCATGGACATCGGTGTGCGCATGGGCAACAAGCGCAAGCACAGCTCCGAGCCAGCACTGGTTGAAGCGGCCCCCGTCGAAACCCCTGCCACGTAATGATTTGCTGCCAGGCGCAGTAACCCAGGAATATACTCAGGCAAGGATCTTGCTAAAAGCTGATTTATCAGTCAGTTTTTAGCGCGCCCGAATCATCCTCTGCCGGAGTGATCCATGATCGTTGATCGTCAAGGCAGGCGTTTTCGCAATTTGCGGATCAGCCTGACCTCAGCCTGCAATTATGCGTGTACCTATTGCGTGCCGAACGGCAAGCGGCTGGTGGCTGCGCAGGACGAACTCTCGGCCGAGGCCATGGCCCGTGGCGTGGCCTACCTGATCGAGGCCGCGGGTATTGAACGCTTGCGCATCACTGGCGGCGAACCGTTGGTCAGCCCCAAGCTTGAAGCCTTCATGGGCGCAGTGGGTGGCATGGGCCTCAGCGACATCAGCCTGACCACCAACGGCCAGCTGCTGGCGCGCAAACTGCCGCTGCTGGTGGACGCCGGGATTCGTCGTATCAACGTCTCCCTCGACACCCTGGACGCCGATGCCTTCCGCAGCATCGCCCGTGGTGGCGACCTGGCTACCGTGCTCGATGGCATGGACCAGGCGCGCGCCGCCGGGATCAAGATCAAGGTCAACATGGTGCCGTTGCGCGGCCAGAACCTCGACCAGGTGATGCCGCTTCTCGACTACTGCCTGGAGCGTGGCTACGAGCTGCGTTTTATCGAGTTGATGCGCATGGGCCACCTTGCAAAGGACTCCAACGCGTTCCTGCAGCAGTTCGTCAGCCTGCAACAATTGCTCGGCCTGATCGGCGAGCACCACGAATACCTGCAAGCCAACGCTCCGGTGGACGCCACGGCGGTGCGCTACGAAGTGCCGGGCAAAGGCTTCTTTGGCGTGATCGCCAACGAAAGCGTGCCGTTCTGCCGCACCTGTTCACGGCTGCGGTTGTCGTCCACCGGCTGGCTGCATGGCTGCCTGTCGTCGAGCAACCGTCACTACGTCGGCGACCTGCTGGACAAGCCGCGCCACCAGGCGCTGCCGGCCCTGCAAGGCCTGCTGATGAAGGCCCTGGGCGACAAACAGGAAGTGGCGTTCTCCGGCGGCGCGACGATCATGAAGATCATCGGCGGCTAACTCTTTTCCAAGATTAAACATCATCCAATGTGGGAGGGGGCTTGCTCCCGATAGCGGAGTGTCTGTCACAGATGAGCTGACTGACACTCCGCTATCGGGAGCAAGCCCCCTCCCACATTTAGTTCTGCGTTGTTTCCAAATGGCGCGGATTCTGCATCTTATGCTCATTCGCCGGTTTTCCGTCACCGGCTTCTGGAGGATTAGGATGCGTAGTCTGGTTTTGTTGCTGGCGTCGTTGACGCTGAGTGGTTGCATGACCGTCAGCGATATGGCCGAAGGCACCCGCTATCAGATGAGCGACGCTGGGTTGCTGGACCACAGCGATACTCGTCGTAGCGCCTCGGTGCGCGTACAGCCGGACTCCTTTGTCTTTATCGCCCAGGGCGCCTTCGTACCGCCCGGCAGCGCCTACCCGCGACCGAATGTGGTGGCCGAGGAAGCCTTCAACGGTTTCGTCGAATACTTTCCCATGGTGCGCCGCGCTCGTCAGCCGGAAGGCCTGGAACAGGCGATGGCCGAAGCCCGTGCGGCGGGTGCCCACTACCTGCTGTACTGCCGTTTCGCCAAGGCAGATGACCGCATCGGCAACGCCGACGAATGGGCTGATCAAGAGGCGCTGGACCGGCTTGGCCTGGACAATGGGGTGATACAGATCATGTTGATCGAGACCAGCACCCAGTATTTGATTGATACTGCACGTATTCGCAGTCGTGGCGGTTTACTGACGTTTCACGACAACAAGCCTGAAGATCTGATTGCCCGCCCGCTGGCGCAGTACGCCCGGGGCCTGCTGGGCATGAGTGATCAGTAAGCCCAGCACGTAAAAAGGGAGAGCCCCATGACCGATTCCGCCAAGGCCAACGATCTGCTGGCCCAACTGCCCAAAGGCAAGGGACCGGCGCCGGTGCACCTGTGGAACCCGGATTTCTGCGGCAACATCGACATGCGCATCGCCCGCGACGGCACCTGGTTCTACCAGGGCACGCCGATCGGGCGTAAGCCGATGGTCAAGTTGTTCTCTAATATCATTCGCCGCGATGGTGATGATTACTTTCTGATTACCCCCGTGGAAAAAGTCGGCATCACCGTCGATGATGCACCCTTTGTCGCGATTACCCTCGAAGTCGAAGGGCAGGGCGAAAGCCAGGTGCTGCGTTTCACCACCAACGTCGACGAGCAGATCGAAGCCGATATTGAGCATCCACTGCGGGTGGTGATCGACCCCGTCACCCAGGAGCCCTCGCCTTATTTGCGGGTGCGCACCAACCTGGAAGCCCTTGTGCATCGCAACGTTTTCTACCAATTGGTGGAGTTGGCGGTGAGCCGTCCGATCAACGGTCAGAACTGGCTTGGCGTCTGGAGCGGCGGCGAGTTTTTCCGCATCGGCCTGGAGCCTTGAGGGCGGTTTTTTTCATCTCCCTGAAATAATTCGCTTGCTGCAAATGGCCGCTTTCGGTTATCAATTTGTACATGATTAGACATGTTCGATTTGATAAGAAAAAACGCGTCGTCGACGAGCTCATCCGCCGTATCGAGGGCGGGGTGATGGCCGACGGTTTCCTGTTGCCGGGCGAGCATCAACTGGCTGAAGAGTTTGCGGTCAGTCGCGGCACGCTACGTGAAGCCCTCGCCGAACTCAAAAGGCGCAATTACATCGCGACCCAGAGCGGCGTCGGCTCCATCGTCACGTTTGATGGCATGGCGCTCGATCAAACCAGCGGTTGGGCCCAGGCTTTGGCGGACACCGGGGCATTGGTGACCACCGACATCCTGCGCCTCGAAGCGGTGACGCGCCCCGATCTGTTCAGTCGGTTCGGCACCGACCAATTTATCGCCCTCGACCGCCGCCGACGGACGACCGATGGCACGGCCGTTTCCCTCGAGCGCTCGCTGATGCCCGCGTCCGGTGGCCTGGAAAGCCTGCCGCGCGTTGGCCTGATCGACAACTCCCTGACCATCACCCTGGCAGCCTACGGTTACGTCGGTGCTGAAGGTGACCAATGGATCGGGGCCGAGCCCCTCAGCGATGAAGACGCCGAGCTGCTTGGCCGACCTGCAGGTGCCGTGTTTCTCAAGGCCTCGCGCACCACCTACGATCGCCGCGAGCGCTTCATGGAGTACGTCGAAAGCCTGCTCGACCCTCTGCACTTTCGCCTGCACCTGCAGTTTGGATCTTCGAAATGACCCCGAATACCCGCGCCCTTGGCGCTTTCTACGGCCTGGCGTTGGGCGATGCCCTGGGCATGCCCACCCAGTCCCTGAGCCGTGAGCAAGTGCAACAGCGCTTCGGTGCCATTACCGGCCTGGAAGATGCTGACGCCGACCAACCCATCGCGCCCAATATGCCGGCAGGCTCCATTACCGATGACACTGAGCAAGCGATCCTGGTCGGTGAGTTGCTGGTCGAGGGCAAAGGCAGGATCGAACCCACCGTGCTCGCCCAGCGCCTGATCGATTGGGAAGCGGTGATGCGCGCCAAGGGCTCCCAGGATCTGCTCGGTCCATCGACCAAGCGTGCAATCGACATGATCCTCAGCGGCCATACCCCGGAAGAATCCGGGCGCTACGGCACCACCAATGGCGCCGCCATGCGCATCACTCCAGTGGGGATCGCCGCCGATGTCGGCGACCCGGCGCGATTTATCCAGGCGGTGATCCAGGCCTGCCAGGTCACCCACAACACCACCCTGGGCATCTCCAGCGCAGCGGCAGTGGCGGCGGTGGTGTCTGCGGGCATCAACGGTGTGGACTTGGGTGAAGCCTTGAATATCGGCACTCAGGTGGCTCAACAGGCGGAAGGCCATGGTCATTGGATTGCCGGCGGGCGCATGTCCACCCGTATCAGCTGGGCGCGCACCTTGAGCGTCGACAGTGGCGACAAGGCCCTGTTCGCCGATCTGCTGTACGAATTGATCGGCACCTCCGTCGCCTCCCAGGAGTCGGTGGTGGTGTCGTTTGCCCTCGCCCAGCAGGTGGCGGTGGGTGCCATGAACGCGTTCGAAGCCCTGTGCCTGGCCGCGAGCCTGGGCGGCGATACCGACACGATTGCCGCGATTCTCGGCGCGATGCTGGGTGCCTGTCTCGGCCTGCAGTGCTGGCCCGAATCAATGATTGAACAGGTCAAGCAGGTCAATGGCCTGGATCTACAGCCGCTGGTCCAAGGGTTGCTCCAATTGCGCTGAGTCAGGAAGACCGCGATACCGATTCAACTTGCATATCTGCCACAACCACAACAATACAGGCATCAGGAGTACCCCCTCATGAGCACCCCCTCTGCCGGCCAAAGCGCCGGACAATTGGAAACACGTGGTATCGAACCGGTCCCTGAAGGCGAGTGCAACGGCCATCCGCTGCAACTGTTCTGGGTGTGGTTCGCCGCTAACATCAGCATCCTCGGCTTGCCCCTCGGCGCTACGCTCGTGGCGTTTCGCGGCCTGGCCATCTGGCAGGCGATCATCGTCGCGATCCTCGGTGCTGCCGGCTCGTTCGCCGTGGTGGGCATCATCTCCATCGCCGGTCGCCGCGGCCGTGCGCCGAGCCTGACCTTGTCTCGCGCCATCTTCGGCGTGCGCGGCAATATCGGCCCGACGCTGGTGTCATTGATGTCGCGCCTGGGCTGGGAAACCGTCAACACCACCACGGCTGCGTTCGTGTTGTTGTCGTTGTGCTCGATCCTGTTTGGCTCTGCGGTCGAGGCGAAAAGCGCACCGCTCCTCACCCTGATCTTCATCGGTATTTTCGTGCTGCTGACCTTGGCGGTCTCGGGGCTGGGCCACGCCACGTTGCTGGTGATCCAGAAGTGGGCCACCTACGTGTTCGGTGCGTTGAACATCCTGGTAGGTGGTTTCCTTTGCGCCACCATCGATTGGAGCGCGGTGTTCAACGCCACCCCGGCACCGCTGAGCGCGATGATCATCGGCGTCGGCACCATGGCCGCCGGTACCGGGATTGGCTGGGCCAACGCCGGTGCCGACATGTCGCGCTACCAGCACCGCAGCGTCACTGCGGTGCGCCTGGTGGCGTCGGCCGCATTTGGCGCGGGGATTCCGCTGGTGTTGCTGATCACCCTCGGCGGCCTGTTGTCGGTGGGCAACAATGACCTGGCCTCGGCCACTGACCCGATCATTGCGATCCGCGACATGCTGCCGACCTGGATGGCAGTGCCGTACCTGATTACCGCGTTTGGCGGGCTGTTGCTGTCGAACAACCTGTCGGTGTATTCGGCCGGCCTGACCACCTTGACCCTTGGCCTGAAGGTCAAACGCGTGCATGCGGTGATCGTCGATATCGTGGCGATCTTCGCCGGTTCCATCTACTTCATGCTGATCGCCGACAGTTTCTACGGCCCATTCATCACCTTCATCTCGTTGCTGGCGGTGCCGATCACCGCGTGGGTCGGGATCTTCGTGGTCGACCTGATCCATCGTCACTACTACAGCCCCAAGGACCTGCTGGACGTGAGCCCAAGCAGCGCCTACTGGTATCGCGGCGGTGTGGAATGGCGTGCATTCGGCGCCTGGGCCGTGGCCATCGTGCTGGGTTTCAGCTTCACCACCATCGGCACCACCGCCGAGAACATCTGGTTCGCCGGGCCGTTGTCCGACTCCTGGCTCGGCCATAACGGCCTGGGCTGGATCGTCACCTTCCTGGTCGCCGGTGGGATATATGCGCTACTGGGCGGCGCGGCTGACCGTCGTCCGGCGTTAGTCGAGAATCCCAATGTCTAGATTGCTGCACACCGGCCAGGTCATCGTCGACCTGGTCATGGCCCTCGACACCTTGCCCGCGACTGGCGGCGACGTGCTGGCCAAGTCCGCCAGCTTCGAAGCCGGCGGGGGCTTCAATGTGATGGCGGCGGCGCGGCGCAATGGGTTGCCGGTGGTCTATCTGGGCCGTCACGGCAATGGCCGCTTCGGCGACCTGGCCCGCGCGGCGATGCAGGCCGAGGGCATTGAAATGGCCCTGGCCGCCAGCGACGGCAAGGACACCGGCCTATGTGTGTCCCTGACCGAGGCCACCACCGAGCGCACGTTTATTTCCCATATCGGCGCCGAGGGTGAACTGAGTGCCGAGGACCTCGCCAACGTTGTGCCGCATCCGGATGACTACGTGTATGTCAGTGGCTACAGCCTGCTCCTGGAGGGCAAGGCCCAGCCGCTGATCGACTGGCTGCTGGCACTGCCACGGCAAATCGTGGTGGTGTTCGACCCCGGTCCGTTGGTCAAGGCGCCGGAATCGGCCTTGATGCGTGCGCTGTTACCACGTATCGACATCTGGACCAGCAATGGCCCTGAAGCGTTGGCGTTCACCGGCGCGGCGAACATCGCCGCCGCATTGCCCGCGCTCAATCAGTACCTGCCCGCCGAGACGTTGCTGGTGGTGCGCGACGGGCCGAATGGCTGCTGGGTGGGGCGTGCGGGGCAGATCGAGCATGTACCCGGCTTCAAGGTGCAGGCGGTGGACAGTAATGGCGCGGGGGATGCGCATGCGGGAGTGTTTATCGCGGGGTTGGCGGCTGGTTTGAAACCAGCTGCGGCAGCACAGCGGGCGAACGCCGCGGCAGCCCTGGCGGTGACACGTTGGGGGCCGGCAACTTCCCCAGGCACCGCCGAGGTCGACGCATTACTTACTGAATAAACGCGGACAAAAATGCAGGAGGGGCGGTCACACCGCCCCTCCCACATGTGGTTTTGCATGAGGGCTACTGGCGCGTCTCACCTTCGAGCTTGCGCGCCTCGTCCACACCCGACGCCGTCAACTTGATCGGCAAATTCAGCGAGTATTCACCGGCGTCGTCGGTGGTCACATGCCCATCCTTGATGAGCCCGCGATCCTGTAGAAACGCCAACACACTGGCGACCTCCTTTTCACCACGGTAGTTGTCCAGCACTTCCTTGCCCAAGCCTTGCGGGTGGGCGTGCAACAGGCGGGTGAGGACTTCTTTCTCAAGGTTTCTATCGACGTTCATGCGTACCTCTTCACTGGGAAATGGTCGGGTGTCGGTCTTGCTATCTACGGCTCAAGGGGCAGGCTGTTTCGGCGCGCCAGGGACGTTCGAGTCGTCGCCCTTGTTGATGTTGGGTTGATTGATCGCCGGGCCCATTTTGCCGTTGCCGACGGCAGCCGGAGCCTGGCGTTGGGTGTCATTGCCCTGGGTGCGAGGGTCGGCACCGGGTTGGATAATCGCGCCGCCATTGGTGTCGAGGCCGGTGCCCATGGATTTCTGGGACTCGGTGGTGGCGTCAGGTGTTGGATCGGTCGGTCCGGTGGACGAGCTGGCAGCAAAGACGCTCAGCGACGCGGCAGACAACAGACCGGTGAGGGCGAGGGCAGCAAACTTGGAATGCTTCATGAGGGTGTCTCCCTGGGATTAATGTCCTTACCCTCTATTGGTCAGCCGCCGTTTGCCGATCGTGCCTTGATGACGACGAACGGTATCAGCGCACCTGTAAGATTTTGTGTGACGCCGCTCGACGCCAAGCCAGGCGCGCCAGGCTGATCAACCAATTGCCCAAGGCCACGGCCAGTACGCTCAGCATCAGCGCCGGCAGGCCGAACTCGACGATGATCCAGCCCGCCAGCCAGGGAAAGCCGAATACCCCGACAAAATACGCCAGGCTGAACAACAGCAGCGCCTGGGACGTAGTGCCGGCGGGCGCCTCGTTGGCCACCAGCCCGTTGATCACCGAATACGTCAGGCCATAACCGATGCCCAAGGTCACGGCCGCCAACAGGTAGCTGGCGCTGCCGCTGACCCCAAAGGCAAACAGCAGGATCGACCCCAGCATCACCCCGGACAGCACACAGGCGGCCACATAGGCATCACGCTTGACCACGTAGCCAGCGATCAGCAGGCGACTGGTAATGGCCGCACTCACGAACCCGGCGAAGAACAGCGAATAATCCAGGCCGTGGGCCGCGGCGTAGCTGGTCTGGAACGAAGACAAACCACCAAACACGCACCCGCCGAGGCCCACCATGACAATCGCAAACACCGCTCGTGAGGACAGCACGCGGCGACAGGCTCCCCAGGATATTTTCGACACCGGCGCCGTCGCGTGGCGCTTGAGCGCCGTACCCAAGTGCCAGAACACCAGCACCCCGACCAGGCTGGCCAGCGCGGCAATGTAGAAGGCGCTGGTCAGGGGCAGGCCCAGCGTATTGGCGGCCCGTCCCAGTAACGGCCCTGCACCGATGCCGCTCATCATGCTGCCCGACAGCAACGCAAAATATTTGGCCCGTTGTCGGGGCTCCACCAGCATGGCCACGATAATCGGGCCCAAGGTATAGAACACGCCCCAGCCAAGTCCCAGGGACAATCCGAACAGCATCAGGCCCTCGCCAAATCCCGGCATCAATGCAAAGCCCAGGCATGCCACCACCAGCAATACACCCATCCCCGCAACGGCCCGCGCCGCCCCCAACGCATCGGCCAAATGACCGGAAAGCAACACCGCGACAAAAGTGCTGAGCATTGCGGTGGAGATCACACTGCCGGCGTCGTGTTCGTTGCCACCCCGTGCATGAATCAGCAATGACAACAAAAAGGTCGAGCCGTAAGACAGCGACAGCAGGAAGCTGGCAAGACAGAACAAGGCAAACAACGGATTGCTCACCGGGGATTTGGAGTGCATGGGGCCGCCTGGAGGTGGTTGGATTTATGGCCCTTTGTTTACCATGCACGCTGATTGAGTTTGTTCTATGGTTGCTGGTGCTTGCATTACTGCTGGCCGGAGTAAGGTGGCAGCCCACGAAATTGCACTGCAATCAGTCATCAAAGCGCCTTAGTATGTGTGTTTTGAAATTGCCCAAGGCTCGCCCATGACCATCGAGATTCGCCCCGCCGTGCCCAGCGATGCTGCGCAGATCCTGACTTTCATCACCGAACTCGCCGAATACGAGAAAGCCCGGCATGAAGTGATCGCCAGCGTGGCGGACATTCAGCGCAGCCTGTTCAGCGAGGGCGCCACCGCCCATGGCCTGATCTGCTTGCGGGATGGTTTGCCGATTGGTTTTGCGGTGTTCTTTTTCAGCTATTCCACTTGGCTGGGCAGCAACTGCCTGTACTTGGCAGACCTGTATATCAACCCTGAACAACGTGGCGGCGGAGCGGGCAAGAAGTTGTTGCGCCACTTGGCGAAGATTGCCTTTGATAACGGTTGCGCCCGCTTCGAATGGAGCGTGCTGGACTGGAACGAGCCGGCGATTGCCTTTTACAAATCCATCGGTGCCCAGCCTCAGGAAGAGTGGGTGCGCTATCGCATGGAAGGTGATTCGCTGCGGGACTTCGCCCTCGGCTGAAGCCCTCTTTTTGACAGCACTGTAGATCAAATGTGGGAGGGGGCTTGCTCCCGATAGCGGTGAATCAGTCAGCCTATTTGTAGCTGACGTGCCGCTATCGGGAGCAAGCCCCCTCCCACATTATTTTTTGATTTTGCTCACTATATGGGATGCAAATTTATATATTGAGATATTTCAAATGATGGGTTTATAGTCGTCTGCATCAGCACTCACTACCAAAAATAAAACAGGTGAAGCGATGCAGGCCCAACCGTTGTCATTACCCGCCGTGCCCGAGCCAACCTACGGCGAGCGGCTGAAGAACAAGGTGGTGATCATCACCGGCGCCGCACAAGGCATTGGTGAGGCGATCGTCGCGTGTTTCCAGGCCCAGCAGGCGCGCCTGGTGATCGCCGATATACAGGGTGAAAAGGTCGAGAAAGTCGCCGCCCACTGGCGCGAACGCGGCGCCGAGATCTACGCCCAACCCGTCGACATCACCTCCAAGGAGCAATGGCTGGCGTTGGTCAATGTGGCTGTTGAGCGCTTCGGCCGGGTGGATGTGCTGGTCAACTGCGCTGGGGTCAATGTGTTCCGCGACCCGCTGGCGATGAGCGACGAAGACTGGCGCCGTTGCTTCGCCATCGACCTCGACGGCGCCTGGTACGGCTGCCGCACGGTGTTGCCGCACATGATCGAGCAGGGCATCGGCAACATCATCAACATCGCCTCCACCCATTCCAGCCACATCGTTCCCGGCTGCTTCCCTTACCCCGTGGCCAAGCACGGCCTGCTCGGCCTTACCCGCGCCCTTGGCATCGAATACGCGCCCAAGGGCATCCGCGTGAATGCCATCGCCCCGGGCTATATCGAAACCCAGCTCAACGTCGACTACTGGAACGGTTTCCCCGATCCCCACGCCGAGCGTCAGCGCGCGTTCGACCTGCACCCGCCCAAGCGCATCGGCCAGCCGGTCGAGGTGGCAATGACGGCGCTGTTCCTGGCGACCGACGAAGCGCCCTTTATCAATGCCACCTGCCTGATGATCGATGGCGGGCGGTCGGTGATGTACCACGACTAGAACTTGCCACTCCCAATAACAACAAGAGGTGCCGTTCATGAAAAAAGGAATACGCGTTCTCGCCGCTGCCATCGCATTAAGCGGCCTCAGCACACTGGCCAGCGCCGAAGAAGTGAAGATCGGTTTCCTGGTCAAGCAGGCCGAAGAGCCCTGGTTCCAGACCGAGTGGGCCTTCGCGGAAAAAGCCGGCAAGGAGCATGGCTTTACCGTGATCAAGATCGCCGTGCCCGATGGCGAGAAAACCCTCTCGGCCATCGACAGCCTGGCCGCCAACGGCGCCAAGGGCTTTGTGATCTGCCCGCCGGACGTGTCCCTGGGCCCGGCCATCGTCGCCAAGGCCAAGGCCAACGGCTTGAAAGTGATTGCCGTGGATGACCGCTTTGTCGACGCCAAGGGCAACTTCATGGAGGACGTGCCGTACCTGGGCATGGCCGCGTTTGAAGTGGGCCAGAAACAAGGTGCCGCCATGGCCGCCGAAGCGAAAAAACGCGGTTGGGACTGGAAGGACACCTACGCGGTGATCAACACCTTCAATGAACTCGACACCGGTAAGAAACGCACCGACGGCTCGATCAAATCCCTGGAAGAAGCCGGCATTCCCAAGGACCACATTCTGACGGCTGCGCTGAAAACCCTCGACGTTCCCGGCAGCATGGACGCCACCAACTCGGCCCTGGTCAAGCTGCCCAGCGGCGCGAAAAACCTGATCATCGGCGGCATGAACGACAACACCGTGCTCGGCGGCGTGCGCGCCACCGAAAGCGCCGGTTTCGCCGCCGCCAATGTGATCGGCATCGGCATCAATGGCACCGACGCCATCGGCGAATTGAAAAAAGCCAACAGCGGCTTCTTCGGCTCGATGCTGCCGAGCCCGCACATCGAGGGCTACAACACTGCACTGATGATGTACGAGTGGGTCACCAAGGGCACTGAGCCGCCTAAATACACGGCCATGGACGAAGTGACCCTGATCACCCGCGCCAACTTCCAGGAAGAACTGACCAAGATCGGGCTGTGGAAATGACCGGCGCGGCCCTGCGTTTCAATGGCATCGGCAAGGAGTTTCCCGGGGTCAAGGCCCTGGCGCAGATCAGCTTTGAAGCGCGGCCGCATTCGGTACACGCGCTGATGGGCGAGAACGGCGCCGGTAAGTCGACGCTGCTGAAAATTCTCGGCGGCGCCTACATCCCCAGCAGCGGCACGGTGCACATCGGCGAGCAGACCATGGCATTCAAATCCGCCGCCGACAGCATCGCCAGCGGTGTCGCGGTGATTCACCAGGAGCTGCATCTGGTGCCGGAAATGACCGTGGCAGAAAACCTGTTCCTCGGGCATCTGCCGACGCGCTTTGGCGTGGTCAACCGTGGCCTGCTGCGCAAGCAGGCGCTGGCATGCCTCAAGGGCCTGGCCGATGAAATAGATCCGGACGAGAAGCTCGGGCGCCTGTCCCTGGGCCAGCGCCAACTGGTGGAAATCGCCAAGGCGCTGTCCCGTGGCGCCCATGTGATTGCCTTCGACGAACCGACCAGCAGCCTCTCGGCGCGGGAGATCGACCGCTTGATGGCGATCATCACGCGCCTGCGCGACGAGGGCAAAGTGGTGCTCTACGTGTCGCACCGCATGGAAGAGGTGTTCCGCATCTGCAACGCGGTCACGGTGTTCAAGGACGGCCGCTATGTGCGCACCTTCGACGACATGAGTGCGTTGACCCACGACCAGTTGGTGACCTGCATGGTCGGTCGCGACATCCAGGACATCTACGACTACCGCCCGCGCGAGCACGGCGAGGTGGCGCTCAAGGTCGATGGTTTGTTGGGGCCGGGTTTGCGTGAGCCGGTCAGTTTTGACGTGCGCAAAGGCGAAATCCTCGGCCTGTTCGGCTTGGTGGGGGCAGGGCGCACGGAGTTGTTCCGTTTGCTCAGCGGTTTGGAGCGCGCCAGTGCCGGCAGCCTTGAGTTATGCGGGGAGGCCCTGCAACTGCGCTCACCTCGCGACGCCATCGCCGCCGGTGTACTGCTGTGCCCGGAAGACCGCAAGAAGGAAGGCATCATTCCGCTCTCAAGCGTCGCCGAGAACATCAATATCAGCGCGCGTGGAGCCCACTCTTCGTTCGGCTGGTTGCTGCGCGATGGCTGGGAGAAGGGCAATGCCGACCAGCAGATCAAGGCAATGAAGGTCAAAACCCCGACTGCCGCGCAAAAGATCATGTACCTGTCCGGCGGCAACCAGCAGAAAGCCATTCTCGGCCGCTGGCTGTCGATGCCGATGAAGGTGCTGCTGCTCGACGAACCGACTCGCGGCATCGACATCGGCGCCAAGTCGGAGATCTACCAGATCATTCATAACCTGGCCGCCAGCGGCATTGCGGTGATCGTGGTGTCCAGCGACCTGATGGAAGTGATGGGCATCTCCGATCGTATCCTGGTGATGAGCGAAGGCGCCCTGACCGGCGAACTGAGCCGCGATCAAGCGGATGAAGCACGCCTGCTGCAACTGGCACTCCCGCGTTCGCGGGCTTGAAGAATAAGAGGGTGTAGGCATGTCTCAGGTAAAAACTGCAAAGGGCTTCTGGCCGGGTTTCAACCAGCGCAAGTTTCTCGATGACTGGGTGATGCTGTTGGCGGCATTGGGCATCTTTGTGCTCAGCGCGCTGTTTATCGACAACTTCCTCTCGCCGTTGAACATGCGTGGCCTGGGCCTGGCGATTTCCACCGTGGGCATCGCCGCGTGCACCATGTTGTTCTGCCTGGCGTCGGGGCACTTCGACTTGTCGGTGGGCTCGGTGATCGCCTGCGCCGGTGTGGTGGCGGGGATCGTGATTCGCGACACCGACAGCGTGGTGTTGGGTGTATCGGCCGCATTGGCCATGGGCTTGGTGGTAGGGCTGATCAACGGCATTGTCATTGCCAAGCTGCGAATCAATGCGTTGATCGCGACGTTGGCGACCATGCAGATCGTGCGCGGCCTGGCCTACATCTTCTCCAACGGCAAAGCGGTGGGGGTGATGAACGAGGATTTCTTTGTGTTCGGTAACGGCCAACTGCTGGGCGTGCCGGTGCCGATCATCATCACTGTGTTGTGCTTTGTGTTTTTTGGCTGGCTGCTGAACTACACCACCTATGGGCGCAACACCATGGCGATCGGGGGGAACCAGGAAGCGGCGTTGCTGGCGGGGGTGAACGTTGATCGCACCAAGATCATCATCTTTGCCGTGCACGGCTTGATCGGCGCGTTGGCCGGGGTGATCCTCGCTTCGCGCATGACCTCGGGCCAGCCGATGATCGGCCAGGGGTTCGAGCTGACAGTGATTTCCGCCTGCGTGCTGGGTGGCGTATCGCTGAGCGGCGGCATCGGCATGATCCGCCATGTGATTGCCGGGGTGTTGATCCTGGCGATCATCGAGAACGCGATGAACCTGAAGAATATCGATACCTTCTACCAGTACGTGATCCGCGGCTCGATCCTGTTGCTGGCGGTCATCATCGACCGCATGAAGCAACGCTAGACCGAACACCTCCCACATTTGGATCTCCACTATATTGAGGGGCGGTATTTGCCATAATGCCCCGCTTTCATACCTATAGGCCCGATATGCAGGAAAACGCCCACACCCCCGTCAAAGACGCAGCCCCGACCGGCACCCAGACCCTGCTGCGTGGCCTGGGCGTCGTGCAGGCGGTGGCGGCCGGTGCGCGGGATCTGAAAGAGATCGCCAGGCGCATCGGCACCACCCGCAGCACTACTCACCGTCTTGCCAGCTGCCTGGTGGAAGAGCGTTACCTGCGCGTGGTGCCGCAAGTCGGTTACCTGTTGGGGCCGAAGTTGATCGAGCTGGGGTTTCAGGCCCGCGAAGAGCTGCCATTGGTGACCTTGGCGGTGCCGTACCTGGATGAGTTGTCGGCATTGACCGGCGACACTATCCACCTGGCCATTCGCGAATACGACGACGTGCTTTACCTGCACAAGAACCCTGGCCGCAACGGTCCGGAAATGCGCTCGCGGGTCGGCCATCGCATGCCGTTGGCGCGCACGGGCGTGGGCAAGGCGATGCTGCTGGATGACTCGGTGCAAGAGTGGCAGCGTTTGTACGAGACCAGCCTGCCGGCGGGTGGGAAAAACCTGCAATGGCCGCAGCATCCAGAACAATCCTGGGCGCAGTTCGAGCAGCGCATGCGTGAGTATGTGGTGGGCGGTTATGCGTTCGACCTGGAAGACAACGAACCGTCGATCCGTTGCGTGGCGGCACCGGTGCGCGATGCCAGCCGGCGAATCGTCGCCGGCATCAGCATCGCCAGTACCGTGCCCTATATGCCGCTGGAGAAAATGGCCGAGCTGATCCCTGTGATCAAGCAGGTCGCAGCACGGCTGTCGGCGGAGTTGGGCGCGAAGGCCCTCCCACCCATGGCATGAAGCCCCCCGTAGCAGCTGCCGAGCGCAAGCGAGGCTGCGTCAGCGGTGTATCTGACACACCGCAACGCAGCCTCGCTTGCGCTCGGCAGCTGCTACGGGTTTACGCGGTGTTGGTATCTACTGGGAGTGGGGTGAGGGCACTCAGACCTTCAAGGTCGCCATGTCGATGACAAAGCGGTACTTCACATCACCGGCGATCATACGGGTGTAAGCCTCGTTGATCTGGCGGATGTCGAGCATTTCGATGTCACAGGTGATGCCATGTTCGGCGCAGAAATCCAGGACTTCCTGGGTTTCGGCAATGCCACCGATCAGTGAACCGGCCAGCACTTTACGGCCCAATACCAGTTTGGCGGCGTTGACCGGTGGGTCCACCGGCTCGATCAGGCCAACCAGGATATGCACGCCATCAAAGCGCAGCACGTCGAGGTAGGGGTTCAGGTCGTGCTGCACCGGGATGGTGTCGAGCAGGAAGTCGAAGCTGCCGGCGGCGGCTTGCATCTGCTCGGCGTCGGTGGACACGATCACATGGTCGGCGCCCTGGCGACGGCCTTCTTCAGCCTTGCTCGCCGAGCGGGTGAACAGTGTGACTTCCGCGCCCATGGCCTTGGCGAACTTGATGCCCATATGGCCCAGGCCGCCCATGCCGAGAATCCCGACTTTGTCGCCGGCCTTGACGCCGTAGTGTTTGAGCGGCGAATAGGTGGTGATGCCCGCGCACAGGATCGGCGCGGCGCTGGCCAGGTCGAGATTGGCCGGGATCTTCACTACGAAGTGCTCGCTGACCACGATGCTGTCGGAGTAACCGCCCATGGTGTTGCTGCCGTCGACGCGGTCCGGGGTGGCGTAGGTCATGGTCGGGCCTTCGAGGCAATATTGCTCGAGGTCCGATTTGCACGCTTCGCAGTGGCGGCACGAATCGACCATGCAGCCCACGCCGACGAGGTCGCCGACTGTATGCGCGGTAACGCTGGCGCCGACGGCGGTGACCTTGCCGACGATCTCGTGGCCGGGCATCAGCGGGTAGACGGCGATGCCCCATTCGTTGCGGGCCTGGTGGATGTCGGAGTGGCACACGCCGCAGTAGAGAATCTCGATGGCCACGTCATCGGCGCGCGGGCTGCGGCGTTCAAACGACATGGGGGCGAGGGGAGTGGTGGCCGACTGGGCGGCGTAACCGATGGCGGTATACATGGCGAAACCTCGCAAAAGCAGTGACAGATGAGGCGGGCCATTCTCCGCGCCACCCCCTGATGCGGCCATGGTGATTGCTCCGAGTCTCATGCCTAAAGCTCCGGAGGAGCAGCTAAAAGCAGCAAGCTACAAGTCGCAAGCTATAAACTGCGTGCTCTCTTGCAGCTTGAGGCTTGAAGCTTGCTGATGCTCAGATCTGAACACTCCCGAGAACTGCTTTTATGCTATTGACCCGCCATCTTGATGCCAACGCCACGCTGGTTTCCCTGATCGAGGGGCTGACGTCTCGCGATGGTTTCTCCCCGACCCACCTGCCGGGTGTGCAAGTGCTGCGCGCCAGTTGCGATGTAGCGCGCGGCCCGCAGATCTACGAGCCGAGCCTGATGTTCGTGGCCCAAGGCAGCAAGGTTGCCTACCTGGGCCCGCGTACCCTGGAGTATGGCGCCGGGCACTACCTGATCCAGGCGATGCCGGTGCCGTTCGAGTGCGAGACGTTCGCCATGGCGCCCGGTGCGCCGCTGCTGGGCGTGACCGTGGGCATTGACCGCGTGGTGCTGGGTGAGTTGGTGATGGCCATGGGCATGCATGCCGGGCCTCCGCCGACCGCGCAAACCCTGGAGTCGATGAGTTCGGTGGTCTTGGATGACGCCATGCGCGGCTGCGTCGAGCGGTTGCTGCAGTGCCTGCACGATCCACTGGAAAGCCGGATCATGGGCCCGGCGCGGGTACGCGAATTATTGTTCACCGCCTTGCGCGGCCCGCAGGCCGATGTGCTGCGTGCGTTGGTAGAACAGCAAGGGCAGTTCTCACGAATCGCCACGTCGTTGAGTCACCTGCATGCCCATTACGCCGAGCCGCTGAATATCGAGACGTTGGCGGGGTATGCGCATATGAGTGCGTCGACGTTTCACGAACATTTCAAACGCTGCACATTGTTGTCGCCGGTGCAGTACTTGAAGCGTTTGCGCTTGCTCAAGGCTCAGCAGTTGCTGCTGGTTGAAGGCATGGGCGTTGCGCAGGCGGCGCATAGCGTGGGGTATCAGAGTACGTCGCAGTTCAGTCGCGAGTACAAGCGCTACTTCGAGCGCAACCCTGGCGAAGAGCGGGCTGCATAGTCATTTCAGGTAAATGCACAATCCAAGTGTGGGAGGGGCAAGCCCCCTCCCACATTTGACCGAGTTTGACTCCATAAAAAAGGCTCCCAGTTGGGAGCCTCGTTTGGCTTACATATTCGGGTAAGTCGGCCCACCCGCGCCTTCCGGCGTCACCCACGTGATGTTCTGCGAAGGGTCCTTGATGTCACAGGTCTTGCAGTGCACGCAGTTCTGGGCGTTGATCTGGAAGCGCTTCTCGCCGTCTTCCTTGGTGATCACTTCATACACGCCAGCCGGGCAGTAGCGCTGCGCCGGTTCATCGTAGAGCGGCAGGTTGGTGCCGATCGGGATGCTTGGGTCTTTCAACTTCAAGTGGCACGGCTGCTCTTCTTCGTGGTTGGTACCGGAGATGAACACCGAGCTCAACTTGTCGAAGCTCAGCTTGCCGTCGGGTTTGGGATAGTCGATTTTCTGGCTGTCTTTGGCCAGTTTCAGGCAGGCGTAGTCCGGCTTGGTGTCGTGCAGGGTGAACGGCATCTTGCCGCCGAGGATGTTCTGGTCGAACCAGTTGAAGCCGGCGCCGATGATCGGGCCGAACTTGTGCATCGCCGGGCCGAAGTTGCGGCTGGCGAACAGTTCTTCGTAGAGCCAGCTGGCTTTGAAGCTGTCGACGTAGTTGGTCAGCTCATCGCCGCCTTTGGATTCGGCAAACAGGCGCTCGGCCACGGCGTCGGCGGCGAGCATGCCGGACTTCATGGCGGTGTGGCTGCCTTTGATCTTGGCCACGTTCATGGTGCCCAGGTCGCAGCCGATCAGGGCGCCGCCCTTGAACACCATCTTCGGCAACGAGTTGATGCCGCCCTTGGCCAGGGCGCGTGCGCCGTAGCTGATGCGCTTGCCGCCTTCGAGGTACTGGGCCAGCACCGGGTGGTGCTTGAGACGCTGGAACTCATCGAACGGCGACAGGAAGGTGTTGCTGTAGGACAGGTCGACGATCAGGCCAACGACCACCTGGTTGTTTTCCAGGTGATAGAGGAACGAGCCACCGGTGTTCTCGTTGCTCATGATGTCCAGCGGCCAACCGGCGGTGTGCACCACCAGGCCTGGCTGATGCTTGGCTGGGTCGATTTCCCAGATTTCCTTGAGGCCGATGCCGTAGTGCTGGGCGTCGGCGTCGCTGTCCAGGTTGAAACGCTGGATCAACTGCTTGCCGATATGCCCACGGCAGCCTTCGGCGAACAGCGTGTACTTGCCACGCAGTTCCATGCCCGGGGTGTAGACGCCTTCTTTTGGTTGGCCTTCACGGTCGACGCCGAGGTCGCCGGTGATGATCCCGCGCACCACGCCGTTTTCATCGAACAGCGCTTCCTGGGCGGCGAAGCCTGGGTAGACTTCCACGCCCAGGTTCTCGGCCTGCTGGGCCAGCCAGCGGCACAGGTTGCCCAGGGAGATGATGTAGTTGCCTTCATTGTGCATGGTCTTGGGCACAAAGAAGTCAGGCACCTTGGTGGAGGTCTCGCTACTGCGCAGGACATAGATGTCATCACGCACCACGGGGGTGTTGAGCGGGGCGCCGAGTTCCTTCCAGTCCGGGAACAGTTCGTTCAGGGCGCGTGGTTCAAACACGGCACCGGAAAGGATGTGAGCGCCCACTTCGGAGCCTTTCTCGACCACGCAGACGCTGATTTCCTTACCGGCTTCGGCGGCCTTCTGCTTCAGTCGGCAGGCGGCAGACAGGCCCGCCGGGCCAGCGCCGACGATGACCACGTCGAATTCCATGTATTCGCGTTCCACAGGCTATCTCCTACTCAAGGCTCAACAGGCTTTTTTTCTAATGGGTGGAGGTTCGGTGTCGTGTCCATCATTGCCGTGCGCAAGGGCAGGGCATGACCCACCTTTCTCTCTAGGTGGCGCATTATATATAGACCACTGTCAGCGTCCAATACAAACGTTTGTTTGAATTGCCCGCAGGCTAGGTAAATCAAAGCAACGCGGCTTATGACTGGCCATTTTGCCGTATTGACCGGAATAGGCGTTCCGGTCAATATACGGTCGGTTTTGCGCATACCGTAGGCAGACTAGCGGTTTCAGGCGCACGTCCAAAGACAGGCAAAGGCAAAAAAGGTGACGCGTGCCCAAACAATGGCGCGCAGTTTACACGCCGCGATAAAGAATGACCTCTCAGTCACCACTGACGAACGGTCATCACTTCCCGTGAGCAAGGTCACGCCGAGGTTTTTGGAGGTGCCCTTGTGTGCCGATGAGCATCAACCGCCAGGTTCGCCTAGGCGACTTTCTTTTCACCGGAGAGTAACGAGGAATCCATGAAGGTTCTTGTAGCTGTCAAACGCGTTGTCGATTACAACGTGAAAGTTCGCGTCAAGGCGGACAATTCCGGCGTCGACCTTGCTAACGTCAAGATGTCGATGAACCCTTTCTGTGAAATCGCCGTGGAAGAAGCCGTACGCCTGAAAGAAAAAGGCGTGGCGACTGAAATCGTCGTGGTTTCCGTCGGCCCGACCACTGCTCAAGAGCAGTTGCGTACTGCCCTGGCACTGGGCGCCGACCGCGCCATCCTGGTCGAGTCCGCTGAAGAGCTGACCTCCCTGGCCGTGGCCAAGTTGCTCAAAGCCGTTGTCGACAAGGAACAGCCTCAGCTGGTGATCCTTGGCAAACAGGCGATCGACAGCGACAACAACCAGACTGGCCAGATGCTGGCTGCACTGACCGGTTACGGCCAGGGCACCTTCGCGTCGAAAGTCGAAGTGAGCGGCGACAACGTTGCCGTGACCCGTGAAATCGACGGCGGCGCGCAGACGGTCTCGCTGAAACTGCCGGCCATCGTCACCACCGACCTGCGTTTGAACGAGCCGCGCTACGCGTCCCTGCCAAACATCATGAAAGCCAAGAAGAAGCCTCTCGAAGTGCTGACTCCGGACGCTTTGGGCGTTTCCACCGCCTCCACCAACAAGACCGTCAAGGTTGAAGCACCGGCTGCACGCAGCGCGGGCATCAAGGTCAAGTCGGTGGCTGAACTGGTCGAGAAACTGAAAAACGAAGCGAAGGTAATCTAACCATGACTATCTTGGTAATCGCAGAACACGACAACAAAGTGCTGGCCCCGGCCACCCTGAACACCGTTGCTGCTGCCGCTAAAATCGGTGGCGACATCCACGTACTGGTCGCCGGTCAAGGCGCTGGCGCCGTGGCTGATGCCGCAGCCAAAGTGGCTGGCGTGAGCAAAGTACTGCTGGCCGACAACGCCGCCTACGCTCACCAGCTGCCGGAAAACGTTGCTCCGCTCATTGCTGAGCTGGCCGCCGGCTACAGCCACATCCTGGCTGCCGCCACTTCCAACGGCAAAAACATCCTGCCGCGCGTTGCCGCGCAGCTGGACGTTGACCAGATCTCCGAGATCGTTTCGGTCGAAAGCGCCGACACTTTCACACGCCCGATCTACGCCGGTAACGCCATTGCCACCGTGCAATCGACCGCTGCCGTCAAGGTCATCACCGTGCGTGCCACAGGTTTCGATCCGGTTGCCGCCGAAGGTGGTTCGGCGGCTGTTGAGGCTGTTTCCGCTGCCCACGACGCAGGCACGTCCAGCTTTGTTGGCGAAGAGCTGGCCAAGTCGGACCGTCCTGAGCTGACCGCTGCCAAGATCGTCGTTTCCGGCGGCCGTGGCATGCAGAACGGTGACAACTTCAAGCACCTGTACGCCCTGGCCGACAAGCTGGGCGCTGCGGTCGGCGCTTCCCGCGCCGCCGTCGACGCAGGTTTCGTACCCAACGATATGCAGGTCGGCCAGACCGGCAAGATCGTTGCGCCACAGCTGTACATCGCCGTCGGTATCTCCGGCGCGATCCAGCACTTGGCCGGTATGAAAGACTCCAAAGTGATCGTCGCGATCAACAAGGACGAAGAAGCACCGATCTTCCAGGTGGCCGATTACGGCCTGGTCGCGGACTTGTTCGAAGCTGTACCTGAGTTGGAGAAGCTGGTCTAATCCAGCCGCTTCACTTATAAAGAGCCCGGTCTTGTGACCGGGCTTTTTTTTGCCTGGGCTTTTTTGAACATCGGAGAAACCGCCATGGAACTGCGCCCCTGGGCCGTACTGCTAAGCCTTACGTTGTTGCCGGGCCTGGCCCTGGCTGCCGGCAAATGTGATCGCCTGGTCATCACCGGCAGCCCGGACGCACCGCCGCTGCTGTGGCGCGATCCCCAAGACCCGACGCACCTGATCGGCGCCACCGCCGATGTGTTGCAACAGGTGGCCAAGGACCTCGGCCTGAAAATCGACCTGCTCTACGGTGGCATTCGTTCCCTGGCCCTGGACGAAGTGCGCAGCGGGCGCATGGACATCCTCGCCGATGCGCCGCTGAACCTCGGCGAGTTGGAAAACCTCGACTACATTCACCCGGCGCTGGTGCAGCTCGATTACCTGGTCTGGACCCGCAAGGATTCGGCGCTGGTCTATACCTCGGCGGCCGACCTGCATGGTCACAAGGGCGCGGTGTCGGAGCGGGCGCGCTTGAGCCGCGACTTTGAAACCTTCGCCGGCCAGCAACTGACCCTGCAACGCCTGCCCACATTGACCGCGGCCTTCCAGAAACTGCTGCTGGGGGAAGTGGACTACGTGCTGGCCGGGCGTTACTCCGGCATGGCCATGGCCCAGACGCTGGGCATGAGCAACGACCTGATCGCCCGTGATATTCCCATCGACCAGCCCGGCCTGTACCTGGCGATTTCCCACAACTCCGCCTGCAATGATCCTTGGCTGCGCGGACAGCTGGCCAAAAAGATGACAGAATTGCCCGGGTCTGGTGTGACGGAAGCCGCGCTGCAGCGCAATCTGGAGCGTTGGAAAGCGCAATTGCAACAACCCGTCGGCACCCCAACAAAGTAGGGATTTTCAGTGACTCTTCGACCTTTTTTCGCGGCCCTCGCCGTTGTCGCTCTGGCGGGATGTGCAGCCGATCCTGCGCCGAATGAACAAATTCGCCTCACCCAGCAAGCCCTGGAACAAGCCAACGCCGTGGGCGCCAGCGCCGATGAATCCCCCGAACTGAAACTGGCCGAAGACAAATTCGCCCAGGCCAAGACCGACATGGCCGAGCAATCCTACAAGGACGCGCGCATGCAGGCCGAACAGGCCGAACTGGATGCGCGCCTGGCCGAAGCCAAAGTGTTGACCCGCAAGAGCCAGGAACAACTGAACGTGCTCAACACCCGCATCACGCGCCTGCGCAAGCAATTGCAGTTGGGAGAAGCCCAATGAGCCCGATGATCCGTGGTTTGAGCTGTGCCGTGTTGCTGGGCAGTGCGGCACTCGGCGGTTGTGCCAGCCACCCCAGTGGCGAACAGGCCTTGCAACAGGCAGGCAGCGACTTCCAGAAGGTCAAGGAAGACGCCAACGTGCTGCGTATCGCGCCCAAGGATGTGATTCGCGCCGGTGAATCCCTGGCACGGGCCGACCGCTTGTCCAGCTACTGGGGCAGCGGCCCCGACGTGGTGCATTACGCCTACCTGAGCCAGCGCTACAGTGCCATCGCCCGCGAACACACCGAGCAGGCGCTTAACGAAGAGCGTGGCGCCAAGCTCGAACTGGAACGCCAGCGCCTGCAACTGGCCCTGCGTGAAAGCAAGCTGATCAGCGTGCAGCAGCAGGGTAAATGGCTCGAAGAACAGATCGCCAGCCTGACCACCACCCAGACCGATCGTGGTTTGGTGATGACCCTGGGCGACGTGCTGTTCGATACCGGTGAAGCGGAGTTGAAAAACTCGGCCAACCGCACCGTGTTGAAAATCGTGCAGTTCCTGCAACTGAACCCCAAGCGTGTGGTGCGCATCGAGGGGTACGCCGACAATACGGGTGGTCAGCAGGAAAACCTCAAGCTGTCCCGTGACCGCGCGCAATCGGTGGCCGATGTGCTGGTGGACCTGGGGATCGACGAGAAACGCATCCAGGTCGAGGGCTACGGCGACCAGTATCCGGTGGAAGCCAACGCCTCCGAACGTGGCCGGGCGCAGAACCGTCGCGTGGAAATAGTGTTCTCCGATGAAAAAGGCCAACTGGGCGCCGCGCGCTAAAGCCTTTCACCGATCAAGAATGTGGGAGGGGGCTTGCCCCCGATAGCGGTGGATCAGCCACTATTTGCGGCGACTGACACTCCGTCATCGGGGGCAAGCCCTTTCCCACATTGTTCTGTATACATCTGAATATTCTCTCCACTCACCTTACAGTTTTTACTGTCACTCCCGCGCGCGCTCGACTATTGTGGCAACTGTTCCCGTACACTTCTAAACTGTGCCGGTATGTTTCACACAAAAATAAAATACCCGTGAAATCGAGTGCTGCGTCATGACCAATCTGTTGCTTTACCAACGTATCGCCCAGCAACTGGCTGAGGACATCCGTCGCGGTGTCTATCAACCTGGCGAGCGCGTGCCCTCGGTGCGCAAGATGAGCTCCCAGCTCAATGTCAGCCATGCCACGGTATTGCAGGCCTACGCCAACCTGGAAGACCAGGGGTTGATCCGGGCGCGGCCGCAGTCTGGTTACTACGTGCACCAGACGCCAGCGCTCACGGCGCCGACGCCGGACATCGCGCGGGTCGAGCGCCCGGGGTTGGTCACCCGCAGCAGCATTATCCAGCAGGTATTGGGCGAGTCGCGCCGCGAAGGTGTATTTCCGCTGGGCGCCGCCGTGCCGAGCGTCGACTATTTACCGGTGAGGGCGCTGCATCAGCAGTTGGCCAAGGTCACGCGCTTCCAGAGCCCACGTGCCTTCAGTTACATGTTCAGCCCCGGTTTTGAGCCGCTGCGCCGCCAGGTGGCGATTCGCATGCGTGACGCCGGGGTGGTGGTGGACCCCTCCGAAGTGGTGATCACCCACGGCTGTGTTGACGCATTGCAGATGTCCCTGCGGGTGCTGACACGCCCCGGCGACTTGATCGCGGCTGAATCACCGACCTATTACGGTTTGCTGCAACTGGCTGACCTGTTGGGCCTCAAGGTCATCGAGATCCCCAGCGACCCGTCCACCGGCATGAGCCTGGAAGCCTTGCAACTGGCAGCCAACCAATGGTCGATCAAGGCCCTGGTGCTGACCACGCGCCTGAGCAATCCACTGGGCGGCACCATGCCCGAGGAGCGGCAGAAACAGTTGCTGCGCCTGGCTTCGGATTTCGATATCCAGATTGTCGAAGACGATATTTACGGTGAACTGATGTTCGAGTTGGGCCGCACCAAGGCCCTCAAGGCCTACGACCGCCTCGACCGAGTGATCTATTGCTCAAGTTTCTCCAAGACCTTGTCGCCGGGCGTGCGCATCGGCTGGATGATCGCCGGCAAATACCAGCAGGAAATCCAGCGCCTGCAAATGTTCAGCACCCACTCGGCATGCAGCGTCACCCAGATGGGCGTTGCGGCGTACCTGGAGAACGGCGGCTACGACCGGCATCTGCGTTATATCCGCCAGGAATACCGCAAGAACCTCAGCGCGTTCCAATTGGCGGTGCAGCAGTATTTCCCGGAAGGTACCCAGATGACCCGTCCGAAGGGAGGCTTTATTTTGTGGGTCAGTTTGCCTGGGCGGGTCAATACCCAGGAACTGCACGTGCGTGCCCTGCAACAGGGCATCAGCATCGCGCCGGGGTTGATCTTCAGCAATACCGAGCAGTTCAACCACTGTATTCGCCTCAACTGCGGCACCCCGTGGAACCGCGAAGCAGAGCGTGCGCTGATGACCCTGGGCATGCTGGCCAGCCAGTTATGCCAGGAAACGGCAGCCGGTTTTTGAGGTGTTGAACGGGGGCAACTCCAATAGTTGGCTAATCACCGCGCTTGTCATGCCGTGCACAACAAGCGAGCATATGGCCCTCTGCCGTTAATGCTGTAGGCAATATGACCTCGATTGTTCGCGCTGCTTTGGTGATTGGCCTGTTTAGCCTGTGTAACGTCAGCACAGTGCTGGCGGCAGCACCTGTGGCTGAAAACAAGCCCGCTGCCAATACCCAGCAGGATGCTCCGGTACAAAAACCGAGTCCCGCCAAACAAGCCCCCGTCGCTAAGAAACCAACCGCCACGGCGAAAAAACGTGCGTCGGCGGCGAAAAAATCCAAGTCAGCCCAGGAAGTGGCACAGACCAAACTGCCACCGGCACAGTTGGATTTGTCCCTGCCTTCGGACATGGTCAGGCATCTACAGCCCCTGGGTACTGTGCCCAAGCCCAAGAGCGTGCCGTTGCTGCCGCCGATGTTTGGTGAAAAGCCCACCGACAACAGTGCGTTCCAGATCAACGGCCGTTTGCTCAGCAATGAGATGAAGCTGCAATTGCGCAACGAAGAGCGCCGTGATGTGGAAGGTGCTGCGTTGGAATTCGAGTTCAAACAGTAAACTTTTCCTGCAACGGTGACGCAGGCCTTCGACCATCTGTCGCAGACTGGTCGGTCACTTTTGTTTTGTGCGAAAAACCCCTGTTAACCCATTTTAAAACGGCTGTTTAAGGGCGTACTCTAGCCCGGCCATCCCTATTGAGTCGTCGAGGACCTGCTGGTCATGAATTGCCGTGAAGGCTGTGGCGCTTGCTGCATCGCCCCCTCCATCAGTTCGCCCTTACCCGGAATGCCCAATGGCAAACCGGCGGGCGAACGCTGCCTGCACCTGTCGGTCGAACAGCTGTGCCAACTGTTCGGCCAGCCGGAACGCCCGGCGGTGTGCAGTGATTTCAAGGCGGATATCGATGTCTGCGGTACCGACCAGGCCGATGCGATCCGGTTGATCGGCTGGTGGGAGCAGATGACGGCGGCTTGATGGGCTTTACTATTGGAACTTCAACAATAAGGAATACAACAATGGGTTCGCTGAAACGAATGGCTGTGCTGTGCGGTTTTACGCTGTTATTTGCTGCCACTGCCCAGGCTGAGGATTGGCAAGTCGCCAAGGACGAAGGCGGTATCAAGGTGTCCCTGAGCGAAGTTGCCGGCTCCAAATACAAGGCGTATCGCGGTGTGACCGTGATCAAGGCGCCTATCGCCAAGATCCAGGCACTTCAGGAAGATGTGGTCGGCGCCTGTTCGTGGATTCATGAGTGCAAATCCCAGAAGCTGGTCGACAAGAAAGGCGATGAGGCCTGGACCTACACCCAGTTCAACGCGCCGTTCCCGGTGACCGATCGTGATTCGTACATCCATGTCACCACCACCAAGGACGCCGACGGCAACGTAACCCGCAAGTTGCAGGGCGTGCCGACCTACAAGCCCGAAGAAAAAGGCTACGTGCGTGTCGCCCAGGTCGAGGGCTTCTGGAAACTGGTGCCTAAAGGCGCCAATGAGACCGAAGTCACCTACCAGGTACACACCGAGCCGGGCGGCAGCGTGCCGTCGTGGTTGGCCAACAAGTTCGTGGTGGACGCGCCGTTCAACACCTTGAAAGCCTTGAAAGAACACGCTGAAAAATAAATGCAGTTGATCCGGTGCCTCCTGACGTGAGTGGAACGTTTGCCGAGCCCTCAAGGTCCAGATAGTTGTAAGCCCACACACGGGTTTTATCGAGGAGGCACCGATGCAAAAGTGGCAGATTACCTTCGTTGATGATCACGGCGTACGGTCCGTGGAGCAGTTCACCTGCGAGCAGAAGCCCAGCCTCGAAGATGCGGCACACATGATTCGCAACAAGCTGGTGCCCGTGGCCGCCGAACTCGACCTCAATGACCTTGAGGGCCGCAAGCCTGAGCCAACGGTCAAGATCCTCAAAGACCAGAACAGTATTCAAATCCTCGACATCTCTCCCGCCGCCTGAACATTCCCTGTATGCCATTCAAGCACCTCTGGTGGAGGTGATAGCTTCGCGCTACTCTGCAAGTGAGATCAGCGAATGAATCGCTAAGGTCTGGTCTTGTCAGCTACATGCTTGTTTTCCCGTGGTGATGTTATTGCCGTGGTACCCGCGCCGGTAACGCGCGGGCTTTGGGAAGCACGGAAAGTCTATCCATCGGTTTGAGGAGGACGTTTCATGAGCACAGCCTATCAAGAAGACATCAGCACCAACGTTCTGCGCCGCATGAAGGAAGGCGGCTTCGACTTCTCACGTTTCCACCCCATTGAGTTCTACGCCATTTTCCCGGATGAGGAACGGGCGCGCAGGGCTGCGGGTGAATTTCGTGGTGAGTCCCTGAATGCCCAGGTCAGTGCGCGCGACGATGGCGCCTGGTACCTGGAACTGAGCAAGATCATGTTTGCAACCTACGACGGCATAGGAGACTTCGAGCAAGACTTTGAAGCAGTGGTCGAACCGCTGGGCGGGATCATCGAAGGATGGGGCGTCAAGCAAGAGGTGCGTGGGTTACCCATGTAGCGCAATTGTATGAGCAACGCAGCGTATCGGCTGACCCTAGGGTCGGCCGATTTTGTGTGTGCAGTGAGAAAATCTACGGAACTAGCACAGCCCTTTTTTGCACCAAAAAAAAGGCCACCCGAAGAGGGTGGCCGAAAGGGAAGACCGGAGGAGTCGGTCGGTACACGAGCTGTCACGGTACCGATTGCGCGATGGTTAAAGCTGTAGGACACATCCTGTTCAGCTGATGGGGATGATTATCCGCAGGCTTCGGCGGGCAGTGAAATCAACTCTGGCTATGCTGTTGATAGCCAAAGCTTGCATTGCCATGAAGCGTGCTGCATTGCAGCGCGCATTCTGCGCACCAGGACGGTGCGACCAGGTCTTTGCTTATATTTAACCCACTGATTTTTAAGTGTTTATGCCGCTGGCACGGGCCTTGCGATGGTTCTTGCGTCCGGGTGACAAGGAGTACGGCATGATCCGCACTTATTACGACGAAATGTACGATGGGGCAGGGCAGGTTCGCCCTCACTACCGCGAGTTCGCCCGCTGGTTGGCCGACACCCCCGCTGAACTGCTGGCCCAGCGCCGGCGCGAAGCCGACTTGCTGTTCCACCGCGCCGGGATCACCTTCACGCTTTACGGGGACGAGCAGGGCACCGAGCGTTTGATTCCTTTCGACACCATCCCCCGCAGTATTCCCGCCAGCGAATGGCGCATGGTCGAGCGTGGCTGCATTCAAAGGGTCAAGGCGCTGAACATGTTTCTCGCCGACCTCTACCACGAACAACGCATCATCAAGGCTGGGATCATTCCGGCTGAACAGGTACTGGCCAACGAGCAATACCAGTTGGCGATGCAGGGGCTGAACCTGCATCGCGACCTTTATTCCCACATCTCCGGGGTCGACCTCGTACGCGATGGCGACGGCACCTACTACGTGCTGGAGGACAACCTGCGTACGCCGAGCGGCGTGAGCTACATGCTCGAAGACCGCAAGATGATGATGCGCCTGTTCCCTGAGTTGTTCGCCGCCCAGCGCATCGCGCCGATCGATCACTACCCCAATCTGCTGCTCGATACCCTGAAAAGCGCCAGCCCCCTGGATAACCCAAGCGTGGTGGTACTGACCCCTGGGCGTTTCAACAGCGCGTTTTTTGAGCATGCATTTTTAGCCCGGGAAATGGGCGTGGAGCTGGTGGAAGGCGCGGATCTGTTCGTGCGCGATGACCGTGTGTTCATGCGCACCACCGACGGCCCCAAAGCCGTGGACGTGATCTACCGTCGCCTCGACGATGCGTTCCTCGACCCGCTGGCGTTCAACCCGGACTCCATGCTCGGCGTGCCCGGCCTGCTGGCGGCGTATCGCTCGGGCAACGTGGTACTGGCTAATGCGATCGGCACCGGGGTGGCGGATGACAAGTCGGTGTACCCCTTCGTCACCGAGATGATCCGTTTTTACCTGGATGAAGAACCCATCCTGCAGAACGTTCCCACATTCCAATGCCGTAAGCCCGACGAATTGTCCCACGTGCTGGCCAACCTGCCGGACCTGGTGGTGAAGGAAACCCAGGGCTCCGGCGGCTACGGCATGCTGGTGGGGCCTGCGTCCACGGCAGCCGAAATCGAAGCCTTCCGTGCGCGTATCAAGGCCAAGCCCCAGGCCTATATCGCACAGCCAACCCTGTGTTTATCCACCTGCCCCACCTTTGTCGAAAACGGCATTGCACCGCGCCATATCGACCTGCGCCCGTTCGTGTTGTCCGGCAAGGAAACCCGTGTGGTACCCGGCGGTTTGACCCGTGTAGCGCTGCGTGAAGGGTCACTGGTGGTTAATTCGTCCCAGGGTGGCGGCACCAAAGACACCTGGGTGGTCGAGGACTGATGCCATGTTGAGTAGAACTGCCTCGGATTTGTACTGGATGTCGCGCTACCTGGAACGCGCTGAAAACCTCGCGCGCATGCTCGATGTCAGTTATTCGCTGTCGCTGATGCCCCAGGATGGGCGCGGTGATGGCCTGCATGAGTTGGCCATGCCGCTGCTGATCACCGGCACGCTGGATGACTACCGCGAACGCCACGGTGAACTGCACGCCGAACGCCTGTTGCATTTCTTCGCCCTGGATGCGGCCAACCCGGCCAGTATCTACAGTTGTCTCGGCGCGGCGCGGGCCAGTGCCCATGCCGTGCGTGGGCGAATTACCGCCGACATGTGGGAAAACATCAACGCCACGTGGCTGGATATTCGCGAAATCTCACAGCAGGGCCTCAGCCGCTACGGCATGAGTCGGTTCTGCGAGTGGGTCAAGGAACGTTCCCATCTGTTCCGGGGGGCAACCTACGGCACCATCATGCGCAACGACGCCTTCCGTTTTATTCGCCTGGGCACCTTTATCGAACGCGCCGACAACACCCTGCGCCTGCTGGATGCGCGTTATGAAATGGCCGGCGACCAGGCCGAAGCCGTCACCGATGGCACCGCCCACGCCTACTATCAGTGGAGTGCCTTGCTGCGCGCGTTATCGTCGTTCGAGGCCTACACCGAGATCTACCGCGACGCCCCAGGCGCCCGACAAGTCGCGGAGCTGTTGCTGTTGCGCGCCGATGTACCGCGCTCGCTGCGGGCCTGCAGCGAAGAGATCGACCAGATCCTCGCCAGCCTGCCCGGCATCAACGGCCGTCCGGCCCAGCGCCTGGCGGCCGAGATGGATGCGCGCCTGCGCTTCACCGCGATCGATGAAATCCTCGAGGAAGGCCTGCACGCCTGGCTGACCGACTTTATCCCCTTGGTCCGCCAGTTGGGCGACGCCATCTACAGTTCCTACCTGGAGGCTGCATGAGACTCTCCATCAGTCACGAAACCACCTACCATTACGACGACCAGGTACGCGCCAGCATCCAGTACCTGCGCCTTACGCCCCACGACAGCGAGCGTCAGCATGTGCTCAGTTGGCAGCTGGACCTGCCACGCCCGGTGCGTGCGCAGATAGATCCGTTCGGTAATATCCTGCACGTGCTGACCCTGGACGAACCCCACGACGCCATCATCATCGGCGCCCGTGGCCAGGTGGATATCGATGAGTTGCGCGAGGCCGAGCATGAGAGCCAGTCAGCCTTTCCGTTCCTGCGCTGCACCCGCCTGACTGAGCCGGACGAAGCCCTGCGCGCCTTTGCGCAACAGCATTGCCACCAGCGTCGTGATCGCACCGCGTTGATCGACCTGATGCACGCCCTCAACCAGTCGATGGTTTACACGCCGGGTGCCACCGAAGTCGACACCTGTGCCGCCCAGGCCTTCGCAGGGCGGGCGGGGGTGTGCCAGGACCATACCCATGCGTTCCTGGCCTGCGCGCGCAGCCTGGGCATTCCTGCGCGGTATGTGTCGGGGTATTTGTACACGGAAGACAGCACCCACCTGGCCAGCCACGCCTGGGCCGAAGCCTGGCTGGATGACGCCTGGTACAGCTTTGACGTGACCAACCAACTGGCCCGGCCGGAGCGGCATTTGAAACTGGCCGTGGGCCTGGACTACCTCGACGCTTGCCCGGTGCGTGGCATGCGCCGTGGCGGCGGGCATGAGCAGATGCATGCCAAGGTGTTCGTGGCGCCGACGCCGGTGATCTCGGTCCAGCAGCAATAATCCACTTGCCACAGGGATTGTGGTGGATTCAAGGTAGTTGCTTACGCCCCGCCATATGCTTCAAGTACCCCACCAGCAACTCCAGCTCGCTGTCAGGCAACACACTGGCGGCGAACGCTGGCATCTTCGCCTGTGGCCAGTGCCTCAAGCTCTGCGGATCGCGGATATAGCGCTTGAGGAAGTCGCCGCTGAAATATTCCGTAGGGTTGTAGGGGCTATTCAGGTCCGGTCCCACCTGTGCATCGCCGCCGCCATTGAGGCGGTGGCAGGCCAGGCAGTTCTTCTGGAACAGCGCAAAGCCCTGGTTGACCGGATCATCGGCCGCCAGCATCGGGTCGGGCAACAACGCCGGAAAACGTTCGGCCACCGTCGTCAGCTGCTTGATCCCGGAGATCTGGAACGGCCACTGTTCCGGGCTGATATGCCCGGCTTGGGGATCGGTCCACACCAGGTAGAACGGCCCGGCGCTCGGCTTGCCGTCTGCCAATGGCGGCCAGGGGTGGGCCGGGTCTTCCACGGCCAGCCAGGCGCGCGCGCCGTTTTTTTGCAGCAACGGTGCGGCCGTCAGTTCCGCGGCGAATCCATCGAGGGCAACGGCTTGCAGATGCTTATCGGGCGGGAGACCCGGTAGGAGCACTGCCAGCGGTACTGCGCGATAGGTCATGTTGCGTTTGTAGGAGACGTCATCGACGACCTGCACCGTTTGCGCGTCCGGATGCTTGAGCAGGTCGGCGGTTTCCCACGTCTTGCGGGTGTGATCCAGCTCGACGGTCAATTGTGCCGCCGAGGCGGGCAGGGCGAGCAACAAGGCAAGGAGTGCGAAGGTCGGTTTCAAGACGGCGGCCCCGTGTTAAGTGGCGATGGGGCCACGATACCGGAAAAGCGCGCGTAAAAAGGCAGCCCCTGCAACAGGATCGCTATGCACGAAGTCCCGACAGGTGCTGCCAAAAGCGGTAATCCCGATGCAATAAGTGCACAGAATGGAGGGCGGACCGTTAGCCAATAACCTTGGTCAGGTTGGGCAAGATCAGAATCAGGGTGGTGGCGAACAGAATAAGTCCCGCCTGACGTACTTTCGAATGTTTGAACATGGCTGACTGCCTTTTGTTGTTATTCCTGAGCGTCAAATGCGTGCCGGTGTGATGAGTATCGCAAGGTGACGTGTCGCTTTTCTTACAGCTGCTCCAGCAAAACCCGGCAGCAACTTCTTACTGATTGAACCTTAGAGCCCTCGTTCTTTGCGGCTTAGACCCATTTCATATCACTTAATAAGAGTTTCAGCTTAAAAAGGCATGAGGCATAACGCCATCTTGGCGCCAATGCCTTGGCTAGACAGCTAAAACGATTAATCACGCAATTACCTTAGGTACCTACCGTTCGTCCGAGCGTGGCGGTCAAAAGCAATGAGCGCATCCGTCATTGAAACCGTGTCAATCGGGCCTAAGGTAAGGGCACTACTGCGCAATGGTTCGAGGACGTCATGACCCAAGCTTTGATCTTTGATGCGATACGCACGCCCCGCGGCAAAGGCAAGGCCGACGGCGCCCTGCACAGCGTCAAGCCGGTAAACCTGGTGGCCGGCCTGCTCACCGCGCTGGCGCAACGCAGCGACCTCGACACCCAGCAGGTGGATGACATCGTGCTCGGTTGCGTCACCCCGCTGGGCGACCAGGGCGCCGACATCGCCAAGACCGCCGCCCTGGTGGCGGACTGGGCCGTCAGCGTCGCCGGTGTACAGATCAACCGTTTCTGCGCCTCGGGCCTGGAAGCGGTCAACCTCGGCGCGATGAAAGTGCGCTCCGGCTTTGAAGACCTCGTGGTGGTCGGCGGCGTGGAGTCCATGTCCCGCGTGCCGATGGGCAGCGATGGCGGGGCCTGGGTACTCGACCCGCAGACCAACATGCACAGCCACTTCACGCCGCAGGGCATTGGCGCCGACCTGATCGCCACCTTGGAAGGTTTCACCCGCGAGGACGTCGATACCTTTGCCCTACAGTCCCAGCAGAAAGCCGCCAGGGCGCGTGCAGACGGTTCCTTCAACAAGTCGTTGATCGCGGTGCAGGACCAGAACGGCATTGTGCTGCTGGACCACGATGAGTTTATTCGCGCCGACTCCACCCTCGAAGGCCTGGGCAAGCTCAAGCCCAGCTTCGAAATGATTGGCCAGATGGGCTTCGACGCCACCGCGTTGCGGGTCTACAGCCATGTGGAACGCATTCACCACGTCCACACACCGGGCAATAGCTCCGGCATCGTCGACGGTGCCGCGTTGATGTTGATCGGCTCCGAAGCAAAGGGCCGCGAGCTGGGCCTGCAACCTCGGGCGCGCATCGTCGCCACCGCCGTCACCAGCACCGACCCGACCATCATGCTCACGGGCCCGGCACCGGCCACCCGTAAAGCGCTGGCCAAGGCCGGTTTGCGCATAGAAGACATCGACCTGTTCGAGGTCAACGAGGCCTTTGCCTCGGTGGTGCTCAAGTTCATCAAGGACATGGGCATCGACGCCGCGCGCGTCAACGTCAATGGCGGCGCCATCGCCATGGGCCACCCGTTGGGCGCCACGGGCTGCGCGATCCTCGGCACCCTGCTCGACGAACTGGAGGTGCGCCAGCAGCGCTACGGCCTGGCCACCCTGTGTGTCGGCGGCGGCATGGGCATCGCCACTATCATCGAACGTCTCTGAGCCCAAGGAATTTGTCATGACCGATGCCATTCGTTACGAAAAAGGCCAGGACCAGATCGTGGTGCTGACCCTCGACATGCCCGGCCAGAGCGCCAACACCATGAACGCCGCGTACCGCGACGCGATGGCGGCCACCGTCGCACGCCTGCAAGCGGAAAAGGACGACATTGCCGGTGTGGTTATCACCTCGGCGAAGAAGACTTTTTTCGCCGGCGGCGACCTCAATGAACTGATCAAGGTCGACAAGGCTCACGCCAAGGATTTCTACGACAGTGTGGTGGTGTTGAAGGCGCAACTGCGCAGCCTGGAAACCCTCGGCAAGCCGGTGGTGGCCGCCATCAATGGCGCAGCCCTCGGCGGTGGTTGGGAGATCTGCCTGGCGTGTCATTACCGCGTCGTGCTGGATGACAAGTCGGTACAACTCGGTTTGCCGGAGGTCACCCTCGGCCTGCTGCCGGGCGGCGGTGGCGTGGTGCGTATGGTGCGCATGCTTGGGCTGGAAAAAGCTTTGCCGTATTTGCTCGAAGGCAAAAAAGTCCGGCCCCAGCAGGCGCTGCAAGCCGGGTTGGTGGATGAACTGGCGGCGGATCGCACTGAACTGCTGGCCAAATCCCGCGCCTGGATTCTCGCCAATCCGCAGGCCAAGCAGCCGTGGGACACCAAGACTTATCAGATTCCCGGTGGCACGCCGTCCAGCCCGAAAGTTGCGCAAATGCTCGCCATCGCACCGTCGATCTTGCGCAGCAAAACCAATGGCTGCTTCCCGGCCCCGGAGAAAATCCTCTGCGCCGCCGTGGAAGGCGCGCAGGTGGATTTCGATACCGCGCACCTGATCGAAACCCGCTACTTCACCGAACTGGTCACCGGGCAGGTGGCGAAAAACATGATTGGCACCTTCTGGTTCCAACTCAATGAAATCAACGCCGGCAGCTCGCGGCCTCAGGGCTTTGCGCCGTACGTGACGCGTAAGGTCGGGGTGCTTGGCGCCGGGATGATGGGCGCAGGCATCGCCTATGTCAGCGCCTGCGCGGGCATCGATGTGGTGCTCAAGGACATCAACCTGGCGGCCGCCGAGAAGGGCAAGGCGCATTCGATGGCGCTGTTGGACAAGAAGGTCAGCCGTGGGCAATTGACCGCCGAGCAGCGTGAAACCACCCTCGCGCGGATTCATCCTACGGCTTCGGAGGCTGATCTGGTCGGTTGCGACCTGATCATCGAGGCGGTCTTCGAAGATCGTGAACTCAAGGCCAAGGTCTCGGCTGCCGCACACCGTGTGGTCGGCGCCGACGCGGTGATCGCCTCCAACACGTCCACCTTGCCCATCAGCGGCCTGGCCACGGCGGTGCCGGATCAAGGCAAGTTCATCGGCCTGCATTTCTTCAGCCCGGTGGACAAGATGCCCCTGGTGGAAATTATCAAGGGCGCCCGCACTTCGGACGAAACCCTGGCCCGGGGGTTCGATTTCGTCCTGCAAATCAAGAAAACTCCGATCGTGGTCAACGACAGTCGTGGGTTCTTCACTTCGCGGGTGTTCGGCACCTTCACCCATGAAGGCATCGCCATGCTGGGCGAAGGTGTGGCTGCGCCGATGATCGAGACCGAGGCACGCAAGGCGGGTATGCCGGTAGGGCCGCTGGCGGTGTCCGACGAAGTGTCCCTCAGCCTGATGAGCCATATCCGACAGCAGGCTGCCAAGGATCTGCAGGCTGAAGGTAAAGCAGTGCCGAGCCATCCGGCGACGGTGGTGATTGATCTGTTGGTGAACGAGTACAAACGCGCGGGCAAGGCGGCGGGGGGCGGTTTCTACGAGTACCCGGCGGGCGGGCAGAAGCATTTGTGGCCTGAGTTGAAAGCGCGCTTTGAGCGAGCCGACCAGCGGATTTCAGCGCAGGATGTGCGCGACCGTCTGCTGTTTATCCAGGCCATCGAGACCGTGCGATGCGTGGAGGAGGGCGTGTTGATGTCCACCGCTGACGCCAACGTGGGGTCGATCTTCGGGATTGGCTTTGCCGCCTGGAGTGGTGGCGCGTTGCAGTTTATCAACCAGTACGGCCTCAACGACTTTATTGCCCGCGCCCGCTACCTGGCCGAACAGTATGGGGAGCGGTTCTCGCCGCCGGCGTTGTTGCTCGACAAAGCCGCACGAGATGAAGTGTTTCGGTGATCAAAGAGCATCCAGCGGGGCTTGCCTTGGAGGGGTATTTCAAGGCAGGCTCTGGGGTGTGCATTATTCCCATCACCGTGTCAGGTATTTTTTATGTCGCTACGCGTCTGTATCCTGGAAACCGATATCCTGCGTCCAGGCTTGATCGATCAGTACCAAGGGTATGGGCAGATGTTCAAGCGCCTGTTCTCCAAGCAGCCGATTCCTGCCGAGTTTGTCGTGTACAACGTGGTGCAGGGCGAATACCCGTCGGACGACGAAGTGTTCGATGCCTACCTGGTGACCGGCAGCAAGGCCGATTCCTTCGGCACCGACCCATGGATCCAGACCCTCAAGACCTACCTGCTCGAACGCTATGAGCGCGGCGACAAGTTGCTGGGCATCTGCTTCGGCCACCAATTGCTGGCGCTGCTGTTGGGCGGCAAGGCCGAGCGCGCCGGCCAGGGCTGGGGCATGGGCATTCACGATTACAAACTGGATACCAAGGCCCCGTGGATGAGCCCCGAAGTGCCAGAGCTGACGCTATTGATCAGCCACCAGGACCAGGTCACGACCTTGCCGGACAACGCCACGGTCATCGCCTCCAGCGAGTTTTGCCCGTTCGCCGCGTACCACATCGGCGACCAGGTGCTGTGCTTCCAGGGGCATCCGGAATTTATCCATGACTATTCCCGCGAGCTGCTGGAGATTCTTCAGACAACCCTGGGTGAAAAAGTCTACACAAACGGCGTAGCCAGCCTGGCGCGCGACCACCACGGCGTCACCGTGGCGGAATGGATGATGCGCTTCGTGGCGCACAAGCCCGAGGCCCGGGTTTAAAGCCAGCCCGAGCGCTTGAAACTGGCCCACAAGCCCGTGCAGCCGAACGCAATAAACCCGAGCACTGCAAAATAGCCGTAGTGCCATTGCAGCTCGGGCATGTTCTGGAAGTTCATCCCATAAATCCCCGCCACTGCGGTGGGGAACGCCAGGATCGCCGCCCACGCGGCAAACTTGCGCTGCACCACGCTCTGGCGCGAGGCCTCCAGCAACACACCGATCTCGATGGTCTGGCTGGCGATGTCGCGTAGGGTGGTGAGGTCTTCCATCTGCCGTGTCACGTGGATCTGCACATCACGGAAATACGGGCGCATGTTTTTGTCGATAAACGGGAAGCTCAGCTTCTGCAGCTCCTGGCTGATCTCCACCATCGGCGCTACATAGCGCTTGAGCCGCAGTACATCGCGGCGCAGGCCATGGATTTTCTGGATATCGCCCTCGCTCAGCGAGCTGCACAATACGTTGTGCTCCAGTTCATCGATCTCGGCGTGGATCGCTTCGCTCACCGGCTGGTAGTTTTCGGTGACGAAATCCAACAGTGCATACAGTACGAAATCTTCCCCATGCTCCAGCAACAGCGGGCGCGCCTCACAACGCTGTCGGACAAAGCCGTAGGACGCCGAGTGACCATTGCGTGCGGTAATGATGTAGCCCTTACCGGCAAAGATATGGGTCTCGATAAACTCCAGCTTGCCGTTCTCGCGTACTGGTGAATAGGTGACGATAAACAGCGCATCACCGAAGGTTTCCAGCTTGGGGCGGCTGTGTTTTTCCAGGGCGTCTTCGATGGCCAATTCATGCAGGTTGAACTGGCGTTGCAGGTTGGTCAGCTCCTGGGCGTTGGGCTCTTCCAGGCCGATCCACACAAAGTGGCCGGGTTTGGCGGCCCAGGCCGCGCCTTCGTCGAGGGTGATATCAGTGACTTTCTTTCCGGCGCTGTACACGGCGGCCGCAACAACTCTACCCATGGTGCTGATCACTTCTTATTAGGGGGACAGGTGTTGGGCAGCTTAGCTGGATGCGAGTTCGATTGTTGCCGAGGATTGCAGTGCACGGTCCATGGCCGTGATGCACTCATCCATCTGCGCCTGACAGGTCTGCATCAACTGCGGGATGTCGTCCGAAGTCAGGCCCACAGTAGGAATCGGTGGCAACGAGCGTATGAGCACATCACCGCTGTTCCAGCGATTAAGCCGCATATGGGTGACGTAATTGCTGACACACACCTGCACGATGGGCACGCCAGCGGCGATGGCCATATGAAACGCGCCTTTCTTGAACGGCAACAGGCCTTTGCCCAGGTTGCGCGTGCCCTCCGGAAACACCCAGATCGACGTGTCTTGATGCTGCAACGTATGAGTGGTGGTGAGCATCGCGCGACGTGCCTTGTGTGCATTGCCGCGGTCGATCAGCACATTGCCCGCCAGCCAGAACAGCTGGCCGAACAGCGGGACCCATTTCAGGCTCTTTTTGGCGATACACACAGTGCGATGGGGCACGACGGTGCCCAACACAAACAGGTCATAGTTGGACTGGTGGTTGGCGATGATCACGCACGTGCCCGGCTTGTTGCGCAGGGAGTCGACATCGGTCTTCACCTTCAGCCGCAGAATCCACATGGCCGGCAGCGCATAGAGGCGCGCGCACAAACGACTGTTGTCCGGGTTGAACGGCCGGCAGGCCCCGAGCAGGACGCCCAGCACACCGGCGACCATAAAGTGCAGGCCCATCAATAACATACGTAACAGAAAAAGCATCGACACGGCCCATCGTGACAAAAGGTGGCGCAGTGTACGGATGTGCACTGTATTCGGCAATTGTCCCTAAAGAGGTAGGAGATGGGCGATGTTTAAGCACATGTTTCAATATGTACCAACATAGGCAGGCTAGAGCGGCTAAAGATGTTTCGGATTAATTTGTAAGAAAAAGCCCGGCGCAAGGTCGGGCTTTGATGTTTCGGTTGTAGGTATTAACTCAGGATATGGCCCTGATCCTGGATGATTGCCTCATCCAACGCCTCCAGCAGCGCCTTACGCACCTTCAGTTTGGTGTGCTTATGCGCGTTCATATTCAGTTTCTTCAGCTGACGCGCCGCTTCCAGCGCTGCTGCATGCAGCTCTTCAGGTGCCACCACCTTGTCGAGGAAGCCAGCCTGCAACGCGCCCTGCGGGTCAAACATCTCGGCATTGATCACCGACCGATGAAACGCCGACTTACGCAAACGGTCCCGCGCCAACTCGATACCGGCGTGGTGCATGGTCATGCCGATCGCCACCTCATTCAGGCCAATGCTGAACGGGCCTTCCACCCCAATCCGATAATCCGCCGACAACAACAGGAAAGCCCCCTTGGCCACCGCATGCCCAGGGCACGCCACAATCACCGGGAACGGGTGCGACAACAGGCGGCGCGCCAACGTCGAACCCGACGTCACCAGGCCGATCGCCTCTTTAGGGCCGGCCGTCATCACCTTCAAGTCATAACCACCCGACAGAATCCCCGGCGTGCCGGTGATCACCACCACCGCCCGATCTTTCTCGGCCTGGTCCAGCGCTGTATTGAACGCACTGACCACATCCGGAGAAATGGCATTCACCTTGCCGTTGCTCAGGGTCAGGGTCGCGATACCGTCTTCGAGGTGGTAAGTAATCAACTCACTCATGACGCGGTTCCTTGTAGGATTTGTTATAGAGAGGCTGTTTATAGAGGCACATGCACAGACGTTACCCACCACGCCCGCCCCGGTAAAGCACCATGACTGACTGCCCAGTCAGACTTTTCCCGCAGGGTGAGCGCTGGAAGGCCTGGGGCAGGGCGCAACACCCGCCCCAGACGCAGGCCGCCCATGCCCAAGAATGGCAGAATCACCACCCCTTGCCGGGCCAGTACCGGCATAGCCGTCTAACCGCATGAAAATTCTGAAAAAAACCTTTGCCATCAGAAAGGCTTTCGACTACATTAGCGCGCCTCGACAGACTGAACTGGTTTGACGAGATACGGTGAAGTGTCCGAGTGGCTTAAGGAGCACGCCTGGAAAGTGTGTATACAAGAAATTGTATCGAGAGTTCGAATCTCTCCTTCACCGCCACATTATGTAAACACAAACCCCCGGTTTTCCTAGAGAAGGCTGGGGGTTTGTGGTTTTGGGCGTTTGAAAAGACGGTGTAGGGCCGATACTAGGCTGGCGGTGTTTCCTGCGTGCTGTGCCCGGCAGGTGCAGGGCAGGGTTCTGCGTCTATCGTGTAGTTGCTTTCGGCCTGGGTTGAGTGCTCAAGTGTCTGGTAAACCCAGGCGATTCACGCTTCGTCGAATGGTTTGTAACTCTTCGCTTTAACCGGATTGCGTTAATGACCACACGACCGAAGCCCAAGCTCAACCTCCGCTTTCTGATTCTCATTTTTGTACTGCTTTCTGCCGTCGCAACACTGGTCAACAGTTTTTGGGTGACTTTCAAGATTCAGAAGCAGGAGCTGATTGAGAATGCACTGGACGTCAACAAAGCCTACGCCTCTCGGATTGCCACGAGTGTCGAGCAAGTACTGAACAGCGACGTCGATAAATTGAAGTACGGTTCAGTTGGCATCGGCAGGGCTTTTGGCGACACGTCATATTTGGCCGACGAAGTTCAACGCTTGTTTGGACAGGATGCCAGTTTCAACTCGGTACTTATCGCCGATGCGGCAGGAACAATCATTGCGTCAGCACCCGAGAGTCTGCATCTCAATGGTCGCACGCTGCAGCACAAGGAGCCCCTCAGCCTTCGCACGGCGAAAATCAGCCACGCCTTCAAGTCCATCGCAGGCAATCTGGTGGTCTTCATCTCCCACCCCATATTTGACGTAAAAGGCGAGTACCTGGGCCTTGTAGGCGGGAGTATTCAACTTGAACAGAAAAATACCCTTCAGGCCCTGATGGACACCAATGTCCGTAAGGATGGGGCGCATGTTTATCTGATCGATAGCTCCCGGCGGGTGCTCTATCACACTTATCCGGCGCAGATCGGCAGCATTATGGACAAGGGTTTGATCGCTGAAGCGGCACTCAGCCAAGACGTGGGTACTTTGGAAGCGCCGGATGAAAATGGCGTGGAAATGCTCGCAGGTTTCGCCAAGGTGCCCAGCAGCGGCTGGGGCGTGATCTCGCAGCAGCCACTCGCTAATATAGAAGCCGTCCTGCGACAGACCATGGTCAAGGTTGCGCAGGGGATAGCGCCACTCGCTCTGTTCGGCATCGTATTGATCTGGTGGTTGGGGGCGAGGATTTCGGCGCCACTGTCCAGGCTCGCCGATTGCGCCAAGCGCCTGGATACACCTGACAGCTACGAACGCATCAGCGCAGTCCCCGCGCGTTATTTCGAAAGCTGGCAAATTCGCAGAGCGCTGTTGCTGGGCGCCACCTTGCTGCAGGAAAAAATCGGCAAACTGAACCAGCAGGCACAAACCGATGCACTGACCGGGCTGGCCAACCGTCGCGCGATGCAGGACGTCCTGTCGCACTGGCTGGAAGCTGAAAAAGGCTTTGCCGTCGTCTCCATGGACATCGATCACTTCAAGCGCGTCAACGATACGTTCGGCCATGGCGTAGGTGATGAGACGCTGAGGGCCATCGCGCAACTCATGCAGCAGAACTCACGGACCAACGACTTGCCCTGCCGGGTGGGTGGCGAGGAGTTCGTGTTGTTATTGCCCGGCAGTTCGCTTCAGATCGCGGCGGACGTCGCCGAGCGACTGCGAGCGTCGATCGCCGCTGCGGAGATAGAGACTGTCGGGCACATCACCGTCTCGCTCGGCGTCGCCTTATGGCATCCCGCTGGCGATTCGATTTCAGCGGTGCTTGAGAGGGCCGACCAGTTGTTGTACCAGGCCAAGCAGGACGGACGTAATCGTGTGGTGGTGGAACAGCCTTGATGTGGCGTGACGGTCACCTGTGATAAGAACGACCGCGCCGGTTTCAATGCCGATGCCGATGATGCACATCCGGAAAATGCGCATGGCTATGCCTCAGCGGACTGTGCACATGCACATGGCTATGGGGTTCCGCTGGATCCCACTCAAACCCATGCTCATGCTGATGATGTTCATCATGCACATGCCGATGCCCGTGTTCCGTCGCGTCATGCTGATGATCATGGGCATGCCGTTCCGTCAGGTGCAGCCAAACGCCCACGGCCATCAACGCCGATGCAATCCAGAAGGCCACTGTCACGGACTCACCCAACATCAGCACCGCAATCGCGGCACCCAGGAACGGCGCGGTGGAAAAATAGGCGCCCGTACGTGCACTGCCCAGTCCGCGCAACGCCAGCACGAACATCACCAGGCTGATGCCATAGCCCAGAAAACCAACCAGCAAGATAGGCGCCAGCTGCGCCATGCCCGGGAGCTGCGCCCCGAGATAAAGCGCCAACCCACTATTCACCAGCCCCGCAATCAACCCTTTGGCCCCTGCGATAAACAGCGCGTCCGACGCCGATACTTTGCGGGTCAGGTTGTTATCGATCCCCCAGCACAGGCACGCCACGGCAACCGCCAGCGGCCCTGTCCAGTCATGGTTGGTGCCACCGCTGTCGGCCCCTGACAACACCACGCCGCCCAGCACGATGGCGATCATCCCCAGGACGATGCGACGGTCGGCGTTTTCCCTGAACACGACCCAGGCGATGACGGCGGTCAGTACCGCTTCCAGGTTGAGCATGAGGGAGGCGGTTGCGCCGGCGGTGCGGGTCAGGCCGAACATCAACGCGACTGGCCCGAGGATGCCGCCGAAGGCGATGGCGCCGAGCAGCCAGGGCCATTCCGATGGGCTCAGTCCGCTGGGTTTCCAGCCACGATCACGGATCAGGCGCACGCCGGCGAGGCCGACGCCACTGCCGAGGTAGAGCAGGCCGGCGAGCAGCACGGGCGAGAGGCCCAGGCCGAGGTTTTTGGCGAGCGGGGTGCTGGCGCCGAACAGGGCGGCGGCGGCGAGTGCGTAGACGATACTGAGGTTCATGGGCCATCCTCGAAAGGTTGGCCCATGATACGTCGCGGGCTCAGGTGAAAGCCCGAGCGAATTTACTGCGCGGTTTTCAGCTTGATCACATCACCGGAAATCTTGGTGGTGTAACCGCTGAGCACCCAGGCCCAGAACCAGTTTTCCTGTACTTGGGTGTTGATCAGCGCATCGCCGCCTTTTGCTTTGATGGCGGCATCCTGGGCGCGCACGAAACGGCTGTTCTGGCCGATCGGGATCACGCCGAACAACATGATGCCGGTAGCGCTGGCTTCACTGTGGCCCAGGACTGTGTATTGGCTGCTGTCGTATTGCGGGGATTTGATGGCGGTGCCGGTGCAGCCTGCAAGCGTGAAACCGAGAACTGCTGCTGCAACCACTTTACTGATGTACTTCACTGGGAAACTCCATGGACTAAAGCCCGAGATTCAATTCTCGGGGGCCGCACTTTAATCGCTCCGGCAAGGGATTGAAATCAATCTTCCCTCGTCAGATGTGCAACCACGCCAGGCTACCTAGCACCACCGCCACACCCGCCGCCGCATACGACATGCGCTTCAACCACTCCCTTCTCGTCAACAACGTAATCGCTGCCAGCGAAATCGCGATCTGAATCGCGGTCATCGCCTGGGCCCAGCGATGGTGCTGGTGCAGCGCTTCTTCGGACTTCTGATCCCACTCCCGTGAGGTGGCCTCGAGCTTTTCGGCCTGCTGGCGCACGTCTTCCTTCTGGTGCTTGTAGCGCTCGACTTCTTCCTTGTAATGCGCCGCATCCAACCCCGGAATATGGGTGGCCAGTTCCGCCAGGTTCTGCCGGCTGGACTTGGCCTGGTAGTAGCTCCATTGGTTGGCGGCTTCGGTCTTGATGATGGCCGCGTTGTTCTTGTCCATCGCCGCCTCGCTCTCGGTGGAGCCGGCCTGGTAGCTGAGCATGGCGCCGAGGGTGGCCATCAGCGCGGTCATGACGGCGATGCGACTGGCGAAATTATCCCCACGGCCGTGGGCATGTTCGGTGGTGTGTTCAAGGTGTTTTTCGTGAGGGCTGGGAACTTCGAAGGCTTCGGACATGGGGCGCGCCGGTGAAGGGACTGGGGGAGTCTGATTCTTCACCAGTGAAGCTGTCTCAAGCCTGTCCGTAACGCCGGATCAGGCGCACATACACTGCGATATTGATCGCCAGCACCAACGCGCCCAGGCCCAGTTGGATCTGTGGGGTCAGCCCGGCCGGGTAGATCAGCGTGAGGATGTAATGCTCGATAAACCCACCGCCATAACCGTCCTGCCCGGCGAGGTGGCGAAACAGGTTTTCCCAGCGGGTCAGCGGGCAGGGCAGGTGAAACACTTCGACCGCTACACCCCACGCAGCGGCGGGCAGGTGCAGCCAGACAACCGGGCGCCATTTCAGGGCCAGCAGCCCACCAAACAGTACGAACAGGATGAAACACAGGTGGAACAGCACGAGGCTGTCTGCGGCTAGACGATAGAGCATTGCGCGCGCTTCGAAAGGAGGGGGCGCACAGTCTAAAGGGTTGCTAGCGGGCAAGCGTGGCCGTTATTGTGCTGAATCCTTTTAGTCCTTCCTCCAGGGTTTGTTGTGATGAATGCACCGCGTACCGCAGTCGGTCCGATCAAGGCCGTGATTTTCGATATGGACGGGTTGTTGCTGGATACGGAAGGCATCTACACCGAAGTCACGCAGATCATCGCTGAACGCTACGGCCGAACCTACGACTGGGGCATCAAGCAGCACATCATCGGGCGCGGTGCCCAGGATTTGGCCGACTATGTGGTCAAGGCGCTGGACCTGCCGATTACCCCGGCTGAATTTCTCGAAATTCGCGAACCGCTGATGAGCGAGCGCTTTCCCAAGGCTTTGGGCATGCCTGGCGCCGAGGCGCTGGTGCGGCACTTGAAGGCGCACAACATTCCGATTGCCGTGGGCACCAGTTCGTCGCGCAATTCGTTTGGCCACAAGACCACCTTGCACCGCGAGTGGTTTGCCTTGTTCGGCACCATCGTCACCGCTGACGACCCGGAAGTCGGCGCGGCCAAGCCCGCGCCGGACATCTTCCTCACCGCTGCGCGCCGCCTGGGCGTTGCCCCTGAGGATTGCCTGGTGTTCGAGGATTCGCCGTTTGGTGTAACGGCTGCGAAGGCCGCCCGTATGACCGCCATCGCCGTGCCCGATGAAGCCATGGCCGACAGCAAGTACCAGCATGCCGACCAGATCATCCGCAAGCTTGCGGACTTCGACCTGGCGGCCTATGGCCTGCCGCCAATCTCCTGACCCTACTTGGTAAAAAATGTGGGAGGGGCGGTGCGACGATTCGACTTGCCCCTCCCACATTGGGTTATGCGCTGAACCCACCATCGATGGTCAGGCTGGCACCGGTGATATACCCCGCTTCCGGCCCGGCCAGGTAGGCCACAAAACTGGCTATCTCTTCCACATGCCCGTAACGCCCCACCGCCATCAACCCGATCAGGCTCTCGGCGAAATCGCTGTTTGCCGGGTTCATATCGGTGTCCACCGGCCCAGGTTGCACATTGTTGATGGTGATGCCACGCGGCCCCAAGTCCCGCGCCAGACCCTTGGTCAGGCCGACCAGCGCCGCCTTGCTCATCGCGTACGGGCCACCACCGCCAAACGGCATGCGTTCGGCATTGGTGCTGCCGATGTTGATCACTCGGCCGCCTTCGCCCATATGTCTGGCGGCTTCCTGGGTGGCGATAAACACGCTGCGCACGTTGATCGCCAAGGTCTGGTCGAAGTCTTCCAGCTTGAAGTCTTCCAGCGGTGCGATGGCCAGCACGCCGGCGTTATTCACCAGGATGTCCAGGCGGCCAAAGGCTTCCACGGTGGCGTTGACCGCGTTGCGGATCGCCGTGGCGTCGGCGCTGTCGGCGTGAATCGCCAGGGCTTTGCCGCCTTCGCTGATCACGCTGTTCTGCAGGGCTTCAGCTTTGGCGGCAGAGCTGACGTAGGTAAAGGCAACGGCTGCACCCTGGGCTGCCAGACGCTTGACGATGGCGGCGCCGATGCCGCGGGAACCGCCTTGGATCAAGGCGACTTTGCCGCTGAGGTTGTGTGTGGTCATGTCGATCTCCGAGTCATTCAAGGCCCAATGCCCTGTTGTTGGAGCCGAGTATCGACCTCACTCACCGCTGCCGGTAGACCGTGATTGCTATAGTCTGTGTAAACCAAAAGTTTAGAGTGGGCCAATATGGAGAGCTTTGGCAGTATCGAATGCTTTGTGCGCAGCGCCGAAGGTGGCAGCTTTGCCGAGGCGGCCCGGCACCTGAGCCTGACCCCGGCGGCGGTCGGCAAAAGCGTCGCCAAGCTGGAGGTGCGCCTCGGCGTGCGGCTGTTCCAGCGCAGCACCCGGCGTCTGGCGCTGACCGAAGCCGGCAAACTGTTCCTGGCCGAAGTCAGCGGCAGCCTCACCACCATCCAGAACGCCGTGGCCAACCTGGCCAGCGCCGAAGGGCGGCCGGTGGGCACGCTCAAAGTCAGCATGGGCACGGTGTTTGGCAATCGCTATGTGGTGCCGTTGCTGGGAACGTTCATGGCGCGCTTTCCGGACATCAGCCCGGACTGGCATTTCGACAACCGCCAGGTGGACCTGATCGGCCAGGGCTTCGATGCCGCCATCGGCGGCGGTTTTGAGCTGCCCCAAGGCGTGGTGGCGCGTAAGTTGACGCCGGCGCATCGGGTGCTGGTGGCTTCACCGGGTTACCTGGCGCAACGCCCAGCGGTGCGCGAGCCCGAAGACTTGTCGCGGTGCAACGGTATCCTGATCCGCTCGCCGCAAACCGGGCGTATCCGTTCCTGGCAGTTGACCAGTGTCGAACGTGAACACCGCCCGCTGGTGCTCAAGCCCGGCATGACCATGAGCGACTCCGAAGCCGCCTGCTGCGCCAGCGCCCAAGGCCTGGGGGTTGCGCTAGTGAGCATGCCGATGGCCGTACCGTTCCTCGACAGCGGCGAGGTGGTCAGGGTGTTGCCCGACTGGTACGTCGACGACGGCAATATTTCCATCTACTACGCCGAGCACAAACTGCTGCCCGGCAAGACCCGGGCGTTTGTGGATTTCATCATCGAGCAGTTTGCCGAAAAGAACCTGGGGCAAAGGTTCAGCGCAATCTAAAACCAGACGCAGATCAAAACGTGGGAGGGCGCTTGCTCCCACATTTGATTTTCAGCGGCCGAACCGGGTCGGCCAACCAATGACCTTCTTCGGCCGAGGCGTTGCGTACGTCCGGATCTTCGACGTGGAAAGCCCCAACCGCACCAGGGATTCGGCAATGGTCACCGCCGCCGTCACGCCATCCACTACCGGCACCCCGGTGCGCTGGCGAATCTGCTCATCCAGCCCGGCCATGCCGCCGCAGCCCAGGCAGATCACTTCGGCCTTGTCCTCGCTAATGGCCAGTTCCGCCTGGCGCACGATGGCTTCCATGGCGGCCAGCGGGTTTCCTTCCAACTCCAGCACCGCCATGCCGCTGGCGCGCACCGAGGCGCAGCGCTGGTACAGGCCGGCGAGTTTCAGGCGGTCTTCGATCAGCGGCACGGTGCGGTCCAGGGTCGTCACCACTGAATACGCATGGCCCAGGAACATGGCGGTGCTGGCCGCCGCTTCGGTGATGTCCACCACCGGCACATTCAATAGCTCCTGCAGACCTTCCCGGCCGTGCTCGCCGTAGCCCGCCTGGATTACCGCATCGAAGGGTTGGTCGTAAGCCATCACCCGGTCCATCACGGCGATGGCGGCCAGGTAGCTTTCAAAATTGCCCTCCACCGATTCCGCGCCGAAGTACGGGGTAAGCCCGACAATCTCAGTGCCCGGCGAGGCCACGGCCCGCGCTTGCTGGGCGATGGTTTCAGTGATGGATTCGGTGGTGTTGACGTTGACCACGAGGATACGCATGGAAGGTCCTTACTCAGTGACTGACGTTATCGACGGCAATGCTTTCGCCGCTGACATCGGCGTAGAACGGCTGGCGCTTGGCGATCAGCAGGTACAGCAACCCTGCAATACCAGCGCCAAACAACCAGGAAAACGGTGAGACGCTGGAAAATCCCGGCAACAGCGCCAGCAGGATGGCGATCACGGCTGCAGGAATAAACGCCGCCACTGCGCGCATATTCACCCCACGGCTGTAGTAATAAACGCCATTCGGATCTTCGCTATACAGCTGCGGAACGTCCACCTGGCTTTTACGAATCAGCCAGTAATCGACCATGATCACCCCGTACAACGGCCCCAGCAGCGCGCCCAGGCCGGAGAGGAAATACACGATCACCAACGGGCTATTGTAGAGATTCCACGGCAGGATCAGCACGGCCACGGTGGCGCTGATCAGGCCGGCGCGGCGGAAGTTCAGGTACTTGGGCGCCAGGTTGCTCAGCACAAAGGCTGGCGCGACAAAGTTGGCCATGATGTTCACCGCCACGGTGACGATCAGGAATGCCAGGCAGCCCAGCACGAGAAAGAAGGTATTGGGGATGGCGGCGATGATTTCAGTCGGGCTTTCGATCACCCGGCCATTGAGTTGGAATTGCCCGCCGCACAGCAGCACGGTGATCGCGGCAAACACCAGGATATTCACCGGCAGGCCCCAGAAGTTGCCGACCAGGATGGTCTTGCGGCACGGCGAAGAGCGTGCGAAGTCGCAGAAGTTGAGGATCAGCGTGCCGTAGATCGCCAGCCACAGCGCGCCCCCGGCGAAGATATTGCGCCACATCTCGCCGCCGCTCAGCGGTTCGCGGATCGACCAGGCAATGTTGCCGCCGGCCTGGAAGTACATCCAACCGGCCAGCGACGCGACAGTCAGCAAAATCACCGGCCCGGCAAAGCCTTCATAACGGCGCACCATCTCCATGCCATAGGCCAGGATCACCAGTTGCACGAACCAGATCGCCACAAAACACACCCAGCCCAAGGTGGATAACCCCAGGATCGAGTTGTGGTCATAGTCGGCAAATCCTGGATGAATCGCCGTCAGCAGTACGCGGAAAACCACCGACGCCAGGTAGGTCTGGATACCAAACCAGGCAATCGCGATCACTGCGCGGATCAACGCCGGAATCTGCGCGCCGTGAATGCCGAAACTGATGCGGCTGATCACCGGAAACGGCACGCCGGTCTTCTGGCCCATATACCCGGACAAGTTCATGAAGAAGTACACCAGCGCCGCACCGATGCCCAGGGACAACAGGATCTGCCAGCCGCCCAGGCCAAGCGCATAGAGGCCGATGGCGAACGAATAGTTGGCGATGTTGTGCACGTCATTGGTCCACAGCGCAAAGATGCTGTAGCGCCCCCAGCGTCGGCCTTCGACCTTGGTCGGCGCCAGATCCTTGTTGTGCAGGCGTGGGCTGAGCACCAGGGGACCGGGGCTCGCAGCGTCTGGGTTCAGGGCGGAGGAGGGCAGATCCAGTGCGATGTTATTCGAGAGGCTTGTACGCATTCCGGCAGGCTCCAGCACATCTGCCGGGAAGCCGCAGATGGCAAAGTGTATGTAGATTTTGTATTTATTGTATACAAAGTACATTCCACCTTAAGCCACATGCGTGCCAGTTTTGGATCTATGAAAGTCCTGGGTAATTTGATTTTTATAGGTTGGTTAAATAACTGGCTGAATTTGAAGAAATATAAATTGACCGTTTGAACAGCTATTTATTTTTTGGGCGGTCAGCGTGCGATTCGCCAGGCCAACCGAGGGGAGGGAGAGGTGTTACGTTATGGTGCGGCTGAAGAAAAATTGCACACATAAATGGCACCAATGGTTACATTTGTGTGTACATTTCCAACACTCAACACAAAACAAATGTGGGAGGGGGCAAGCCCCCTCCCACATTTTTTTACAGCATCAACTTCAAGCCTTGCTGATGATATTCCCCGCATGCAGCCCGCATTCCTTCTGCGTGGCTTCTTCCCACCACCAACGACCTTCGCGCTCGTGCTGGTTCGGCAGCACAGGACGGGTGCACGGCTCGCACCCGATGCTGATAAAACCGCGCTCATGCAGGCTGTTGTACGGCAGCTCCAGCATGCGGATGTAACCCCAGATCTCCTCGCTGGTCATCTGCGCCAGCGGGTTGAACTTGTACAGGGTGCGTTCCGGGGTGGAGAAGGCCGTGTCGATTTCCAGCGCCGCCACCTGGCTGCGGGTGCCGGGGCTCTGGTCGCGGCGCTGGCCGGTGGCCCAGGCGCTGACGCCGGAAAGCTTGCGGCGCAGCGGCTCGATCTTGCGCACGCCGCAGCATTCGCCATGGCCGTCCTTGTAGAAGCTGAACAGGCCTTTCTCCTTGACGAAGGGTTCCAGCTTGCTCTGGTCCGGCGAGATCAGTTCGATATCGATCTTGTAGAAATCGCGCACCTGCTCGATAAACCGGTAGGTCTCCGGGTGCAGGCGGCCGGTGTCGAGGCTGAACACCTTGACGTTCTTGTTCAGCTTCCAGGCCATGTCCACCAGCACCACATCCTCGGCGCCGCTGAAGGAAATCCACAGGTCATCACCGAACTGGCTGAACGCCAGCTTGAGAATGTCCTGGGCAGACTTGTTGGCATAAGTCGTGGCGAGTTCAACGACGTCAAAGGCTTGGTTCATCAGGACGGTTCCTACAGGTCAATGGCGCTGAGCGCTCTATAGGGGAGCGATGGTATCAAAATCCGCCCTGCGTTGCGGCGGCGGGCTTGAATCGCTAGAGTTCGGCAGTCCTTTTGCTCGCTCAACTAACAACATCTAATGGGAGTGTCTTGTGGAAATTGCCTGTCTCGACCTGGAAGGGGTGCTGGTCCCGGAAATCTGGATCGCCTTCGCCGAAAAAACCGGTATTGAATCCCTGCGGGCCACCACTCGGGACATTCCCGACTACGACGTGCTGATGAAGCAGCGCCTGCGCATCCTCGACGAACACGGGCTCAAGCTCGCCGACATCCAGGAAGTGATCGCCACCCTCAAACCGCTGGACGGCGCCATCGAGTTCGTCAACTGGCTGCGCGAGCGCTTCCAGGTGGTGATCCTGTCCGACACCTTCTACGAATTCTCCCAGCCGCTGATGCGCCAACTGGGCTTCCCGACCTTGTTGTGCCACCGCCTCATCACCGACGAAAACGACCGCGTGGTCAGCTACCAACTGCGCCAGAAAGACCCCAAGCGCCAGTCGGTATTGGCGTTCAAGACCCTCTACTACCGCGTGATCGCCGCTGGCGATTCCTACAACGACACCACCATGTTGGGCGAGGCCGACCGTGGGATTCTGTTCCATGCGCCGGAGAATGTGATTCGCGAATTCCCGCAATTCCCGGCGGTGCACACGTTTGAAGATTTGAAGAAGGAATTCATCAAGGCTTCGAATCGGCCGTTGAGCCTGTAATTTCTTTCGGTCCGGCTGAGGGCCCTATCGGGAGCAAGCCCCCTCCCACATTCGACACCATTCCAACAGATAAACGAGGTCGAATGTGGGAGTGGGCTTGCTCCCGATGGGGAAGGTAGCGCCACTACCAATGTTCCTGTCAGTCCCCTGCAAGCAATCGCTCATAAGGAATACTCAAGCCTTCATGCAGTCGCTTGATCATCGACAGGCTCAGCTTGCGCTTGTGATTCAGCACTTCGGATACACGTCCGCTCGTCCCGATGAAAGGCTCAAGATCCCGGGTGGTCATGCCTAGCTGCTCCATGCGAAATTTAATCGAGAGGAGATGCAATCTCGGAAGTATTTCCTGACGGGTAGGCAGTCGCTTCATGTGATCCTTCACAGACGGCGGGCGGACGGTTGAAGCCGGACGCTATCCTCCGACGTTCAACTGCGTCTACTGTGGGTCTGATTCAGGTTTTTTCTACTGCTTGGCTCTGCGTCTGAGAGCCAGGAAGGAACTGCGCGCTACAGGTTTTCCAGCGTTTGTAACAACACCCGTACCTTCGTCAGTGACTCCTGATACTCCGCTTCCCACTGCGAATCCGCCACGATCCCACCGCCGCCCCAGCAACACACCTGGCCATCCTTGACCAGCAAACTGCGGATGGCGATGGAGCTGTCCATCTCGCCGCGCACATCCAGGTACACCAACGAACCGCAGTACAGCCCGCGTCGGGTCGGCTCGAGTTCGTCGATGATCTGCATCGCGCGAATCTTCGGGGCGCCGGTGATCGAACCGCCGGGGAAGCTGCCGGCGATCAGGTCGAGGGCGTCTTTGTCGTCGGCCAATGTGCCGGTCACGCTACTGACCAAGTGATGCACGTTGGGGTAGCTTTCCAGGCTGAACAGTTCCGGCACGTTTACCGAGCCAGTGCGGCAGGTGCGGCCGAGGTCGTTGCGCAGCAGGTCGACGATCATCAGGTTCTCGGCGCGGTCCTTGGGGCTGGCCAGCAGTTCGGCGGCGTTGGCGGCGTCTTCTTCCGGCGTGAGGCCGCGCGGGCGGGTGCCTTTGATCGGGCGGGTTTCGACGTGGCGCTCGCTGATGTGCACGAAACGCTCCGGCGACAGGCTCAGTATCGCGCCGTCGTCCGGCAGGCGCTGGAACCCGGAAAACGGCGTCGGGCAGGCTTCGCGCAGGGCGCAGTAGGCTGCCCAGGGATCGCCCATGCATGGCGCGCGAAAACGCTGGGCGAAGTTGACCTGGTAGCAGTCGCCCGCCTGGATGTAGTCCTGGATGCGCACGATGGCCAGGCGGTAGGCCTCGGCGGTGAGGTCGGGCGCCATCGGGCCCTGGAGTTTGAACGTCGCGCAGGTGTCGACAGCCCCCTGGCTGAACAACGCGATCAGCCGTTGCCGTTCGCTATCTGCCAGCGAGGGATGAAACACCAACTGGCTGCTCTGCGCCTGGTGGTCACTGATCAGCGCCCAGGCGTACAGCCCGAAGCGCGCGTCCGGCAGGTGCAGGTCATCCACCGCCAACTGCGGCATGTGCTCCAGGTGCCGACCGAAGTCGTAGCTCAGGTAGCCGATCAAGCCGCCGGCGAACGGCAACTGCAAGCCGGCCGGGATTGCGGCTTCACCCAATCGCGTCAGGTTTCCCCGCAAGCGTTGCAGGAAAGCAGTGCCGCTTTCGTCAGGGGCTACCGTCAAGGTCGCTTCGGGCCAGGCGCTGAGCAGGTCGTAACGCCCACGCTCGGCCGCCGGGCGGCCGCTGTCGAGCAGTACCGCGCCGGGAGCATGGCGAATCGCCGCAAAATACTCGGCGGGGTTGGCCCGGTAGGGCAATGGGTGTACGGAGCAGGTCGACATGCGGGGCCTTGGCGGCAGCGGCAAGCTTCAAGCTTTCAGCTGCAAGTTAAAAAACGGTTGCACATTCTTGCAGCTTACAGCTTACAACTCGTAGCTGTTTTTCTAGCCTTCCACGGGCGGAATATGCCCGAACATCTCCTGCACAAACTTCACCCGCTCTTCCGGGGTTTCCGTCACGCCGGCGGCCTTCAGTTCTTCCAGTCGTGCCTCCACCGCATGGGTGCGCAGGGTCAGGCCGCAGTCGTTGGCGATCTGGATATTGAGCCCTGGCCGCGCATTCAGCTCAAGGATCAGCGGGCCTTTTTCCTGGTCGAGCACCATGTCCACGCCGATATACCCCAGCCCGCACAGCTCGTAGCAGCCGGCCGCGAGCTTCATGAACCCGTCCCAGTTGGGCAGTTGCACGCCATCCACCGCGTTGGTGGTGTCGGGGTGCTTGGTGATGATGTTGTTCAGCCAGGTACCGCGCAGGGTCAGGCCGGTGGCGAGGTCGACGCCCACCCCTATCGCGCCCTGGTGCAGGTTGGCCTTGCCACCGGACTGGCGGGTCGGCAAGCGCAGCATCGCCATCACCGGGTAACCCATCAGCACGATGATGCGAATATCCGGCACGCCTTCGTAGCTGATGCTCTTGAAGATCTGGTCGGGCACCACGCGGTATTCGATCAACGCACGGTCGCGGTGGCCACCCAGGGAATACAGGCCAGTGAGGATGCTGGAAATCTGATGTTCGATCTCTTCATGGCTGATGATCTTGCCCGACACCGTGCGGTAGCGCCCCTCAAAACGGTCCGCCACTACCAGGATGCCGTCGCCGCCGGCGCCCTGGGCCGGTTTGATCACGAAATCGCTGCGCCCGCCAATGATCTCGTCGAGCTTGTCGATTTCTTTCTCGGTGGAGATCACCCCGTACATTTGCGGCACATGGATGCCGGCGGCGATGGCCCGTTCCTTGGTGATGATCTTGTCATCCACGATGGGGTACAGGCTGCGCTTGTTGTACTTGAGCACGTAGTCGGCATTGCGCCGGTTGATGCCCATGATCCCCCGCGCTTCCAGGGCTTTCCAGGTCTTCCAGAAGCCGAACATTACGAGTCAGCCTTGAGGAAGGCCTTGAACCGCACCAGTTCGGTCAGGCGGTAGCCGCGATAGCGACCCATCGCCAGCATGAAGCCCACCAGGATCAGCAGGATCGCCGGGAAGGTGAATACAAAGTAGATCAGCTCCGGCACGCTCATGATGATGTGCGCCAGGGAAGCGGCGAACAGCGTACCAATCGCCACCTTCATGGCATGGCCACCGCCGCGCTCTTCCCAGGTGATCGACAGGCGTTCGATGGTCATGGTCAAAATCACCATCGGGAACAGCGCCACCGACAGCCCGCGCTCCAGCCCCAGCTTGTGGCTGAACAGGCTGATGGCCGCGATCAGCACCACGACGAAGGTCAGCACCACCGACAACCTCGGCAGCATCTGCAACTTCAAGTGTTCCAGGTACGACCTGAGGGACAGGCCCAGCGCCGTGATAATCGTAAACAGCACAATCCCGAAGCCCAGCTGCGTCTCGCGAAATGCCAGGGCAATCAGCACCGGGGTAAACGTGCCCAGGGTCTGCAGGCCGATCAGGTTGCGCAGGATCAGGATCACCAGCACGCCAATCGGGATCATCACCATGATCATGAAGGTCTGCTGGGTTTGCAGCGGCAGGCCGTACAGCGAGTACTCGAGGAAGTTGGCGTCGGTGTTCTCGTCGGTCAGCTTGGCCAGGCGAATCGCGTTCATTTCGCTGTTGTTCAGGCTGAAGGTGACCATGGCTTTCTTGCCGCCATCGACGGTGATCAGGTTTTCATCGCCGGTCCACCACAGCAGGCGGTCGGTGGGCAGGCCTTGCTCGCCGGTTTCCGGGTTGAAGTACAGCCAGTCGTTGCCATTGAAGCTACGCAGCCACAGTTCCGGGGTTTGCGGCTGGTCGGCCACCAGGCGGATGGTGTGGACCTTTTCCACCGGCACATGGGCGATGGACAGCAGCAACTCGACGATCTTGGCCTTGTGCGGCGTGGATGGATCGCCCGCCAGCAACAGCTTCACATTGTCGTCGTTGAGGTTGTTGGTGCGCTTGATGGCTTCGGTGATAAAGGTCTCGACGTCGGCCGAATGCTGGCGGATCGGCGCCAGCAGGGCTTCGGCGGCAATTTTTTCCGGGCCTTCCACGGCGATACTGTCGCGGAACGTCGGGCCCTTGATCTTGGTTTTTTCGCCGCTGTAGCGCTTGGTCAGCACCAGGCGGTAATACAGGGTCTGGTTGCCTTTGGCGCGGCGTGCCGACCAGGTGACCTTGCGGTTGCCGTCGATGCGGTTGACGCTCACCCCGTAGTTATTCGAGATAAAGCTCTCATTAAGGCTGACGAAGTCGCGGCTCAACGGCGGCACGAACATCTGGATCTTCACCGGGTCTTTCGGGTTGGCGACGAACTCGACCTTGGCGTCGATGTTCCACAAGTCGTCGGTGGCGTCCTCGGTGACGGGAATGCCCAGCACGAAAATCTGGTAGGCGGTGACCGAAATACCCAACACCACCAGGATGGCGATCAGGATTCTCAGGTGCAGGGTTAGAGAGCGCATTCGGTTTACTCGGCGGTATGAGCGTCGGCGGCGCAGGCAGGTTTGCCTGCTGCGTATTTAAGACTGGGGTCGACCAGCGCATCAAAGCGTTTGAGCGCTTCGGAGCCGATCAGCAGCGGGTATTGGAAAGCGCTGCGGTCAGTCAAGTTCACTTCGATGCTGCGTAAAGCGGTGCCCATGCAGATGTCCAGGGCAATCACTGGGCGGGCGGTGTAGTTCTTGTCCTCATCGGGGTCGTAGTCACCGGCGCGTCGCTTGATCTTGCTGACGCGGGCCAGGGGGCGTTCGATGGGGTGGGAATGGGCGGTGTCGATGGCCAGGTAGAAGCGCACCCAGGATTCGCCGTTGCGCTTGAAGCGCTTGATGTCGCGGGCGCTGAGGGAGGCGGTCTTGGCGCCGGTGTCGAGCTTGGCGGCCACTTCCAGGTCGATGCCGGCCAATTGGGCGTATTCGTTGAGGCCATACACGGTCTTCTCGGCGGCAGCGCCAAGGCTCGGTATGGACAATAGGCAAAACAATAGGGGGAAGGGCTTGAGTCTCATAGATCCTGAGGCGGTGCAGTGCGATGTTCAATTCAAGGCGACTGGCATTGCTGCGCAAACTCCCTTCGTGCGCCGTTTCATCAAGCGATGTCAGGCAAATGCGGGCGGCATTCTAACATGATGCTTTTTCGGCGCCAGCGCTGGCAGCCGGCCATGCCCCGGTGGAGTGCAGTAGGGGTTATTAGACGATTGTCGACAATGTTGATTTATTCTTTGACTATTAAGGCCTGATTGGCTAGTTTTTGCGACATTGCTTTTAAAGGTGTCGACAATATGCTCGATCAAGCGGAAGCCCCGGTGGCACCGTCAGACGAATCCCAGACCATGTCGGAAAACGTCTTCCGGCGTATCCAGGCCGCCATCGTCAAGGGCGAGATCGCCCCCGGCAGCAAGATCTCCGAGCCGGAACTGGCCCGCACCTACGGCATCAGCCGTGGCCCGCTGCGCGAGGCGATCCACCGCCTGGAAGGCCAGCGCCTGCTGGTGCGCGTGCCCCATGTAGGCGCCAGGGTCGTGTCCTTGAGCCACGCCGAGCTGATCGAACTCTATGAAATCCGCGAGTCCCTGGAAGGCATGGCCTGTCGCCTGGCCGCCGAGCGCATGACCGACGTGGAGATCGAAGAGCTGCGTCAGGTGCTGCACACCCACGAGCGCGACGCAGCGTTCCAGGCGGGTGTCGGCTACTACCAGCAGGAAGGCGACTTCGATTTTCATTACCGGATAATTCAAGGTGCGGGCAACCGCACCCTCACCCAAATGCTCTGCGGCGAGCTGTACCAACTGGTGCGCATGTACCGTATCCAGTTCTCCGCCACCCCCAATCGTCCACGCCAGGCCTTTGCCGAGCATCACCGCATTCTTGATGCGATTGCCGATCGCGACGGTGAACTGGCCGAGTTGTTGATGCGCCGGCATATCGGTGCTTCCAAACGCAATATTGCCCGTCATTTCCCAGGCGGCGCCCCTGATAGAGGTGAGTCATGAGTTCGAACAATAAAAGCACACCCGGCCAGCGTTTCCGTGACGCGGTCGCCAGCGAGCACCCCTTGCAGGTGGTGGGTGCAATCAATGCCAACCATGCGCTGTTGGCCAAGCGCGCCGGCTTCAAGGCGATCTACCTGTCGGGTGGCGGCGTAGCGGCGGGTTCTCTCGGCGTGCCGGACCTGGGCATCACCGGCCTGGATGACGTACTCACCGACGTGCGCCGTATCACCGACGTCTGCGACTTGCCGCTGCTGGTAGACGTGGACACCGGTTTCGGCTCCTCGGCGTTCAACGTCGCGCGCACGGTCAAATCAATGATCAAGTTCGGCGCCGCCGCGATTCATATCGAAGACCAGGTCGGCGCCAAGCGCTGCGGCCATCGTCCGAACAAAGAGATCGTGTCCCAGCAGGAAATGGTCGACCGCATCAAGGCCGCCGTGGATGCGCGCACCGATGACAGCTTCGTGATCATGGCGCGTACCGATGCCCTGGCCGTCGAGGGCCTGGAGTCCGCGCTGGAGCGTGCCGCCGCCTGCATCGAAGCCGGCGCTGACATGGTGTTCCCGGAAGCGATCACTGAACTGGAGATGTACAAACTGTTCGCCGCCCGTGTGAAAGCGCCGATCCTGGCCAACATCACCGAGTTCGGCGCAACTCCCCTGTACACCACCGAACAGTTGAAATCTGCCGATGTTTCCATCGTGCTGTACCCGCTCTCGGCCTTCCGCGCCATGAACAAGGCCGCCGAGAATGTTTACACCGCGATCCGTCGCGACGGCACTCAACAGAACGTGATCGACACCATGCAAACCCGCATGGAGCTTTACGACCGCATCGACTACCACACCTTCGAGCAGAAGCTTGACGCGCTGTTCGCCGCGAAAAAGTGACGAACACGCCTCCCTGAATAACGACAAAATTGGAGAAAAACCATGGCTGAAGCAAAAGTACTGAGTGGCGCCGGCCTGCGTGGCCAGGTAGCCGGGCAGACCGCACTGTCCACCGTGGGCCAGGCCGGTGCCGGCTTGACCTACCGTGGCTACGATGTGCGCGAACTGGCCGCCGATGCGCAGTTTGAAGAAGTTGCCTACCTGCTGCTGTACGGCGAACTGCCGACCCAGGCCGAACTGGCCGCCTACAGCGCCAGGCTGAGTAAGCTGCGTGACCTGCCGCAAGCGCTGAAAGAAGTGCTCGAACGCATCCCCGCCGACGCCCACCCGATGGACGTGATGCGCACCGGTTGCTCGTTCCTCGGCAATATCGAGCCGGAAAAAGACTTCAGCGTGCAACGCGACGTGACCGACCGCCTGCTCGCCGCGTTCCCGGCGATCATGTGCTACTGGTACCGCTTCAGCCACGACGGCAAGCGCATCGACTGTGTGACCGACGAGCCGAGCATTGGCGGCCACTTCCTGCACCTGCTGCACGGCAAGAAGCCGAGCGAACTGCATGAAAAAGTCATGAACGTGTCGTTGATCCTTTACGCCGAGCACGAGTTCAACGCCTCGACGTTCACCGCGCGGGTGTGTGCCTCGACATTGTCCGACCTGTATTCCTGCGTCACCGCCGCCATTGGCTCCCTGCGCGGCCCACTGCACGGCGGCGCCAACGAAGCGGCGATGGAAATGATCGAGCGTTTCGGCTCGGCGGAGGAAGCCGTCGAAGGCACCCTCGGCATGCTGGCGCGCAAGGACAAGATCATGGGCTTCGGCCACGCGATCTACAAAGACAACGACCCGCGTAATGAAGTGATCAAGGGCTGGTCGAAAAAACTTGCTGACGAAGTGGGCGACACCGTGCTGTTCCCGGTCTCCGAAGCCATCGACAAGACCATGTGGGAACAGAAAAAACTGTTCCCCAACGCCGACTTCTACCATGCCTCGGCGTACCACTTCATGGGCATCCCGACCAAGCTGTTCACGCCGATCTTCGTCTGTTCGCGGCTTACAGGCTGGGCCGCGCATGTGTTCGAGCAGCGTGCCAACAACCGCATCATCCGTCCAAGCGCCGAGTACATCGGCGTCGAACAGCGCAAGTTCGTGCCAATCGAACGTCGCTGAATGGGAATACCGACGATCCCGAAGTGGAAACCGGACCAAGTGTGGGAGGGGGCAAGCCCCCTCCCACATTTGCATCGCATTCCAGCCCCGGATCAGCCGGCTCCGTTTGTAATCACCGTGACCGAGTCCTGACGATGAACACTGAATTTCGCAAACCGCTCCCCGGCAGCCGCCTGGATTACTTCGACGCCCGCGCGGCAGTCGATGCAATCAGCCCCGGCGCCTACGCCACCTTGCCCTACACCTCTCGTGTGCTCGCCGAGAACCTGGTGCGCCGCTGCGACCCGGCCACCCTCAATGCTTCCCTGAGCCAACTGATCGAACGCAAGCGCGACCTCGATTTCCCTTGGTTCCCGGCCCGCGTGGTGTGCCACGACATCCTCGGCCAGACCGCGCTGGTCGACCTCGCCGGCCTGCGTGATGCCATCGCCCTGCAAGGCGGCGACCCGGCCCAGGTCAACCCGGTGGTGCCGACCCAGTTGATCGTCGACCACTCCCTGGCCGTCGAAGCCGGTGGTTTCGATCCGGACGCGTTCGAGAAAAACCGCGCCATTGAAGACCGTCGCAACGAAGACCGCTTCCACTTTATCGAGTGGACCAAAAAGGCCTTCAAGAACGTCGACGTGATCCCGCCGGGCAACGGCATCATGCACCAGATCAACCTGGAGAAAATGTCCCCGGTGATCCAGGTGCGTGACGGCGTGGCCTTCCCGGATACCTGCGTCGGCACCGACAGTCACACCCCCCACGTGGATGCCCTGGGCGTGATCGCCATTGGCGTCGGTGGCCTGGAAGCCGAGAGCGTCATGCTTGGCCGCGCCTCGTGGATGCGCCTGCCGGAAAGCGTTGGTGTCGAACTGACCGGCAAGCTGCTGCCGGGCATCACTGCCACCGACATGGTGCTGGCCCTGACCGAGTTCCTGCGTCAACAGAAAGTGGTCGGCGCCTGGCTGGAGTTCTTTGGCGAGGGCGCGTCCAAACTGACCCTCGGTGACCGCGCGACCATCTCCAACATGGCCCCGGAATACGGTGCCACGGCGGCAATGTTTTATATCGACCAGCAGACCATCGCCTACCTGAAACTCACCGGCCGCGAAGACGAACAAGTCACCCTGGTCGAGCAATACGCCCGTCAGACCGGCCTGTGGGCAGATGACCTTAAAGGCGCGCGATACGAGCGTGGCCTCACCTTCGACCTGTCCAGCGTCGTGCGCAACATGGCTGGCCCGAGCAACCCGCACGCCCGCGTCGCCACCCGCGACCTGGCTGCCAAGGGCATCTCCGGGCAGTGGGATGACGTGCCGGGGCAAATGCCCGACGGCGCAGTGATCATCGCCGCCATCACCAGCTGCACCAACACCAGCAACCCGCGCAACGTGATCGCCGCCGGGTTGCTGGCGCGTAATGCCAACAAGCTTGGGTTGACGCGCAAGCCGTGGGTCAAGTCGTCCCTGGCTCCGGGTTCGAAAACCGTGGCCATGTACCTGGAAGAAGCCGGCCTGGGCCATGAGCTGGAAAAGCTCGGCTTTGGTGTGGTGGCATTTGCCTGCACCACCTGCAACGGTATGTCCGGCGCGCTCGACCCGGTGATCCAGCAAGAGATCATCGACCGCGACCTGTACGCCACCGCCGTGCTCTCGGGTAACCGTAACTTCGACGGGCGTATTCACCCTTACGCCAAGCAGGCGTTCCTGGCTTCGCCGCCGCTGGTGGTGGCCTATGCGATTGCCGGCACCATCCGCTTCGACATCGAGAAGGACGTGCTCGGCCTCGACGCCGACGGCAAGGAAATCCGCCTGCAGGACATCTGGCCGAGCGACGAAGAAATCGACGCGGTGGTCAAGGCCTCGGTCAAGCCGGAGCAGTTCCGCGCGGTGTATATCCCGATGTTCGCGATCCACGAAGACACCGGCCCGAAAGTCGCGCCGCTGTACGACTGGCGCCCGCAGAGCACCTATATCCGCCGCCCGCCATACTGGGAAGGCGCGCTGGCCGGTGCGCGGCCGCTCAAGGGCATGCGCCCGCTGGCGGTGCTGCCGGACAACATCACCACCGATCACCTGTCGCCGTCCAACGCGATCATGCTCGACAGTGCAGCCGGCGAATACCTGGCGAAAATGGGCCTGCCGGAAGTCGACTTCAACTCCTACGCCACTCACCGTGGCGACCACCTGACCGCGCAGCGCGCGACGTTCGCCAACCCGAAACTGTTCAACGAAATGGTGCGGGAGAACGGCAAGGTCAAGCAGGGCTCCCTGGCGCGGATCGAACCGGAAGGCAAGGTCACGCGGATGTGGGAAGCCATCGAAACCTACATGGAGCGCAAGCAGCCGCTGATCATCATTGCCGGCGCCGACTACGGCCAGGGCTCGTCCCGCGACTGGGCCGCCAAGGGCGTGCGCCTGGCGGGTGTGGAAGCGATTGCCGCCGAAGGTTTCGAGCGCATCCACCGCACCAACCTGGTAGGCATGGGCGTGTTGCCCCTGGAGTTCCTGCCGGGCACTGACCGTCACACCTTGCAGATTGATGGCAGCGAAACCTACGACGTGATCGGCCAACGCACCCCGCGTGCGCAGTTGACGCTGGTGATCAATCGCAAGGATGGCGAACGTGTCGAGGTGCCGGTGACGTGCCGCCTGGACACCGCCGAAGAAGTGTCGATCTACGAGGCGGGCGGCGTGTTGCAACGTTTTGCCCAGGATTTCCTGGAATCGGCGACCACCGCCTGAAGAGGATGACCATGGCACACGCAGCGCAAATCAAGATCCCCGCCACCTATATGCGTGGCGGTACGAGCAAGGGCGTATTTTTCAACCTCAAGGACCTGCCCGAGTCGGCGCAGGTGCCGGGAGCGGCGCGGGATGCCTTGCTACTACGGGTGATCGGCAGCCCCGATCCCTACGACAAGCAAATCGACGGCATGGGCGGTGCTACATCGAGCACCAGCAAAACCGTGATCCTCGCCAAAAGCACCCGCGCCGATCACGACGTGGACTATCTGTTTGGCCAGGTCTCCATCGACAAACCTTTTGTCGACTGGAGTGGCAACTGCGGCAACCTGTCGGCGGCGGTGGGTTCGTTCGCCATCAGCGCGGGGTTGGTCGATCCGGCCCGCGTGCCCCGCAACGGCGTGGCGGTGGTGCGGGTCTGGCAGGCGAATATCGGCAAGACCATCATCGCCCACGTGCCGATCACCGACGGCGCGGTGCAGGAAACCGGCGACTTCGAGCTGGACGGCGTGACCTTCCCGGCTGCTGAAGTGCAGCTGGAGTTCATGGACCCGGCAGCGGAAGAAGAGGGCGGCGGCGGCTCGATGTTCCCCACCGGCAACCTGGTCGACGACCTTGAAGTGCCGGGTGTCGGGACCTTCAAGGCGACGCTGATCAACGCCGGTATCCCGACGATTTTCATCAATGCCGAAGACCTCGGTTACACCGGCACCGAGCTGCAAGGCGCGATCAACAGCGACCCCAAGGCCCTGGCGATGTTCGAGACCGTACGGGCCTATGGCGCGTTGCGCATGGGGCTGATCAAGCACCTCGACGAAGCGGCCCAGCGCCAGCACACGCCGAAGGTTGCGTTTGTGGCCAAGCCTGTGGATTACGTGGCGTCGAGTGGCAAGGCGATCAAGGCCGGCGATGTGGATTTGCTGGTGCGCGCCCTGTCCATGGGCAAGCTGCACCACGCGATGATGGGCACTGCGGCGGTGGCGATCGGCACGGCGGCGGCGATTTCCGGCACCTTGGTCAACCTCGCCGCGGGCGGCATTGAGCGTAATGCCGTGCGCTTCGGGCATCCCTCCGGCACGTTGCGCGTGGGGGCTGAGGCCACCCAGGTGAACGGTGAATGGGTGGTGAAGAAAGCCATCATGAGCCGCAGTGCAAGGGTGTTAATGGAAGGTTTCGTTCGCGTCCCCGGCGACTCTTTCTAAAGTCCAACACCAATCCCCTGTGGGAGGGGGCTTGCCCCCGATAGCGGTGTGTCAGTCGACACATTCATCACTGATCCACCGCCATCGGGGCATAGGTATCTACACATCTTGAGCCGAGCCCCCTGCGTAGATACCGTCTTATCCAGCACCGCGTAAAACCCCGCAGCTGTCGAGCCTTGGCGAGGCTGCGTCGGCCGCGACTCGAGCTTGAATCGGCAGCGCGCCTGACGCAGCCTCGCTTGCGCTCGGCAGTTGCTACGGGGGGAGGCCTTGATGGGGTTGGCATTCGTAGCAGCTGCCGAGCCCCG
>JAEAMG010000080.1_pt1 | contig 145436 bp, 150 predicted proteins | sample 8958741 | NCBI WGS metagenome assembly JAEAMG01 (sample SAMN16933256, study PRJNA681125) | bioreactor sludge metagenome | isolation source: anaerobic bioreactor treating anionic surfactant - SDBS | place: India: Bengaluru | collected 2019-02-28 | reverse complement strand
GTTCGATTCCCGCCGTCTCCACCACTGAATAAATAAAAGGGCTTCCCCGTTTTGGCGGGGAGGCCCTTTTTATTTATTCCATGCATGCAGAGCGCGGGCATCGCATCCGCGTCCGGTACGGGCGCGGGGGTTTTGCGGGGCCTTCGGCGAGCGCAGCTCGGCGCCGCAAAACCGGGTTGCGCTTGCAAGCGCAACCCTCTCCGATTCGTCTGACTGGCTCTTGCGCCGCAGGCGGTTTTTCCTAACGACAACCTTAGCGGCTCAGGCTGTATACGAATGCCGGGCCTCGCTCTGTGTCAGGGGCCGATGATATAGTGCCGGGAATGTATTCACTGAAGGAAACCAACATGAAAAACAACGCAACCGCTCGCCCGCAAGCAAACCAGGCACCTGCCAGACTCAGCAAAGGGGACTTCGTCACCGCACTGCGCAGGCAGCTGCAAGAAGCAGCAAAGGCCGGCGAAACCAGCGTGGACGTACGCGCTGCGACCCTGCACACCGACGTTGGCGTTTATCCCGCGCGCGGCCACTCGATGCCGACCTGTTGCACGGTAATGTATGAAGAGATGCAGCCCGGTGACGAGATACTGCTGACGCCATCCGGCGGCAAAGGACCTACGCTGCTGGTACGGTATAAATTCCCGCGCTGAGAATCGCGGTCTTAAGCTACTGGTGGCGATTCAGAGCGCTAATCGGCTCCGTGCGCTTCCTCTCTACTGTGTTGAAAAAGTTAAGTGGCAACAATTTCGGAAGGCCTCAGATCTCCACCATGCCGGCAATCGGTCACTAGCGACGGTACTGGCCAGTCCAGGCTGGCAGGAATTCTATCTACAGGTCAACCTTAGCCGCTCAGGTCGTGTACGAATGTCGGACCTGGCCCTCGCGCCTTGGTTGCGCGCCAGCCGCGGCGCTGCAAATGGCAGACGCTGGTGCACAGCAAGGCTGGCCACAATAAATTGAGAACCGGTACGAGCATCAGCAAGCACAACAGCAGGCCCAGAGCAAAGATCACAGGACGCTGCTCGCGGTGCAAGGCCGCTTGTTGTTCCACGCTGAGCACGGCTTCGGCCGCAGCGCCGTAGATCATTTGCACATTCCAGGCCAGCAAGTACGAGATCAGCACGCACATCGCCCACACGGGAATCATCAGGGAAAGCAACAGCAACAGGCGCCGCCGCCAGGCGGGGCACGCGGCGGAGGCATCCAGTCCGGCCGGCGCTTGCCAAGCAACATAGCGGCGCGCCGCCACGGCCTTGGCGTGCTCCAGCAACAAGCAGCGCAGCGGCAAGCGCGCCGTGCCGATGGCGCCGACGATAAAGACCATCACATAGAAAAAAGCTGCCAACGCCAGCAGCGCCAGGGCGATCTGGCCGATCGACAGCAGGGCCTTGGCGGCACTGCCCAGGCTGCCGGCGATATTGCCCATCTGCGAGAGCGTGGCCGGCCCGTTGGCCAGTGTCCCGATGCCATCCATCACGCCCAGGCCCAGCAAACCGGTGACGGACACCAGCGCCAGCATGGCGCTCAGCTCGACAAAAAACGGCCGAAACAGCTATACAGTCCCAGCCACAGCGCCACGACCGCCATGCACCACAGGGCGGAGCGCCACCACAGGCCCGCATGACGCGCGTCGCGCAGTCCCAGGCCGATACACGTGAAGGCTTCCCGCCAGGCCAGCAGCCAGGTTTGCAATGTTTGTGTCACGCTAGTGCGTACTCCGCAATGAAGGGGCGGATACATCGATCCATCAATCCGTATGTTGCCGATTCTTCATGGACAAGGCTGGCGCACGCGCCGCCGAGAACAATGGACAAACCCGGATCCAGCTCGCCATTGTTTGCGATACCGCAATTCCAAACAGAAAGGAATGCGAAACAATGCCAGCTCCCCAATCGTTGCGCATAGCGGAGTCGAGCATGCTTGAAGTTCAGCCCAGGGATAAGCGCGGTTTTTTTATCCTGCCCCAGGCTCCGGAAGGTGCCGGGTATTACGTCTATGGCAATCTGCACCGGATGCCACATTCCGGCCATATGGCCCAATATGCGCACCCCAGCTTGCTATCCCTGATCTTTTACATCGAACGTGAATGGCAGGCAATTGATGATCGGAAATTTGGCATCGGGAATATCAGCATCGCGGAAGGATTGGCGTACGACAAGCATGTGAGCCACCGAAAGGGCATTGAAATGGATCTACGCCCCCTGCGGAAGGACAAGCTGGAAGGCCAGTGCGCACGCGTGTCGCGCTTTGATGACGTATATGACCGGGACACCACCATCAAATTGATACGGCTGTTTTTGCGCCATCCCATGGTCACCAAGGTCTTCTTTAACGACGGTGAGGTACAAAAGGCGATTGCCGGTGGGCGCGTCCGGTCTCTGCAAGGGCACGACGATCACCTTCACATTGAAATCAGAGAGCACTGATGAATACTCGGCTTGCATGCTGCGCCATGGCGCTCGCTCTATTCTCGCCGTCGCAAGCCGCTGACAAGCCGCCGGCATGGACTGGAGAACCACGCCCCTTGCGGGGTGACTATCAGATCTATGGCGGAACGCTGTCCGACATGCTGCCGCCCACGCGAAACGACCGGAAAGTGGCAATCATGGTCAAAGGGGAATTGGCACGGGAACTGTTTGCCCGGCTCGGCCCCGATGTGAAACAGGAGCAGGCATGCAGTTCCTCGGCGGACTACCGTGAGCGACGCAGGGGGGATATTACCTGCGTTCATACAAAAGGGGCAGCATACGAATGCTATTTCGGACTCGACCTGCGTACGGGAAAAGGGATGTATGGAGCAATCTGCTAGCCCGGGCGCTGCTAAAACCAGGGCCTGCCTCATTGTACCGGCGCACAGCCAGCCGAATTCTTCCGCCTGAGCGACTCTACCTGCATATGACACCCGGAGCAGGCCCAATCCCCCATCCCTCACCTCAACAGCGTACACTGGCCCCTCTTCCATCACCGCATTGGTTCACAGTGAAACTATCACGCTTTATTACCGGCCATCTGGAGCCGATCCTGGAAGAGTGGGAACTCTTCGCCAGGTCGCTTCCCATTCCTGGCACCGCCATCTCGAAAGCCGAATTACGCGATCATGCGAAGCAGATGCTGGAAACCATCGTGCGCGACATGGATGTCATCGAGAACGCGGCGCAGCGGAAAAAGAAATCGACCACGGGCGTGTCGGAAATAGCGGGCAAGGAAACGGCAGCGGCCACGCATGGCTCGCTGCGCCAGCAGATCGGCTTCACGCTGCCGCAGCTGACAGCGGAATTTCGCGCGATGCGGGCCAGCGTGCTGCGCTTGTGGATGGCACAGGTGTCGGTGACGACGAAAACGGCGACGCAAGACATCCTGCGCTTCAATGAAGCGATCGACCAAGCGCTGCAGGAATCGGCGATACGCTATTCGCAGCAGAGCGACCGCACCCGCAATACCTTTCTCGCCATCCTCAGCCACGATCTGCGCAGTCCGCTGAGCACGATGACGATGGCCGGTGCGCTGCTGAGCCGGCCGAGCGCGACCTCTGCTTCCACGGTGCAGATCGGGGCACGGGTTGCCCGCAGCGCGGCCACCATGACAACCATGGTCAACGATCTGCTGGAATTTGCCAGGACGCAGCTGGGGGGACGCATGCCCATTTCGCCCAGCTTGGGCGACCTGGGGGAAATCTGCAAGACAGCCGTCGAGGATGCCTCGGCCGCTCACCCGCAATGCAAGTTTGAACTGAGTACCACCGGCGAGATGATCGGCGACTTCGATGCGGCCCGCCTGGCCCAGCTGTTTTCCAATTTGCTCAACAATGCTGCGCAATATCGCAGCGACGACCAGCCGGTGAGCATCGCAGCCTGCGGCGACGCCGATACGGCCGTGGTGCAAGTGAAGAATTTCGGCCGCCAGATCCCGGAGGCCTCGCTGAAGAGCATTTTCGATCCCCTGGTACAGCTGGCCATTTCCGACGATCACAAAGCGCCCAACGCCACCAGTATCGGCCTGGGCCTGTTTATCGCGCGTGAAATCGCCAGCGCGCACGGCGGCACCATCGGCGCCGAGTCGAGCCTGGAATGCGGCACGATATTTACCGTGCGCCTGCCCAGGGTAGCGCTGAACGAGGGAGCGAACGGCGGCTAGCCGAGCGCCCTCGGAGAAGACGACCTGCCCTGCCGGGCCGGAGTCGCCTTATCTGCGGCTCAGCGGCACATACTCGCCCGGCAAGCTGGCCGCTTCCAGCGCATCGGCAAAGGCCAGCAGGAACTTCGCCGGGCCATGTTCCGACACCAGCAGCGAGGCGCCCTTGTGGCGCAGCAGTTTCAGCACTTCCTGCTGGTGCGCCTGGTATTCGCTGGAGTGCCCATAAAACGTTTGATACATCTCCAGCGTTTCCATGGCTTTCGCGGCCAGGATGAATTCGGGTTTGTCCATCATATCTCCTCTTGATCAGCTGGGAAACCCAGAAGACGCATCATCCGTCCCCTTGGGTACAGCCATCGCCGTCGGCATGGCCGCACTTCCATCATACGCCTCAACTCAGCCGTCACCAACAGCAGGCGTCTAGGCCCGGTACGGCTCGCCCGACAGGATGCCCTTATACTGGCTGAGGGCGGCGCCGATCTTCATGCCCTCGGCGTCGATATCGTAGAAGCGGATATCCTTGCTGTGGCCGCTGCCGCGCACCTTCACCACCGATACCACGCGCTTGAACTGGCCTTCGAGCTCGATGTAGCGCTGCATGACGATGGCGTCGGCCAGGAAGGCGTTGCCGTAGGAACTGAAGCGCAGCATGGTGTACTGGTCTTCCAACTCGGCCGTCATCAGCACGGACACGCCCATGTCCGTCAAGGCCGCCACCAGGCGGTACAGCGATTCGCGGAAATCCTCGCGGAACATCGAGGCCAGCGCCATTTCAAAACCGGACAGCGAGTCGATCACCACGCGCTTGGCCTTCATGCGCGTGATCATGCTCACCAGGTCATGCAGGATTTCATCGAGCGACAGGTCGAGCGTGCGCGTGTTGATGACGCCGATCTGGCCGGAATCGACGAGTGTACTCAATTGATGGCTGAGCAGCTGGTTCGGGCTTTTCTCGAAAGCGGCGATCACGCCGGGCTCGCCGCAGCGCACGCCTTCCGTCAGGAATTGCGTGGCCAGCACGGTCTTGCCGGAACCGGACGGCCCCACCAGCAGCAGTGAGTAACCTGCCGGCAAGCCGCCGCCCATCATCTGGTCGAGCTCGGGCACGCCCAGCGACAGGCGCTCATTGCCGGAAATGCTGATCTTTTCCATGCCGCTCGTCTTCAGCACGGCGCGGGGAAAGATTTCCACCCCATCGCTATTGATACGGAAGGTGTGCACGCCCAGGCTTTGCGCCTGTCCGCGCATCTTGACCACCTGGATCTTGCGCACCATGGCGTCGCGGTGCACGAGCTGCGACAGCCACAGGATGCCGTCGGCGACCGTGAACACGGCGCTCGATTCGGCCTCGGGCGCCAGGTATTCGCCGATCAGGAAGGTCGTGGCCAGCCAGCTGGTCATTTGCGCCCCCAGTTGCTGCACGAAATTCTGCAGGCCGGCCGGGCCCACGTCCATGGCCTTGGCCGATTGCACCACGGAGCGGAAGGAATCGACGAAGACCAGGCTGGGCGAGAACGCCTCGACCTCTTCAGCGATGCGCGCCAGCACGCGGTCGAAATCGCCTTCCAGCAAGTCAGCCGACAGATTGACGAACTTGATCGACTGGTTAATCTTGTTCACATCGAAGAAGGGAAACTGCTGCTGATAGCGCAGCATCTTCAGCGGTGGCTCGCCCAGGACCGTAAAGAACAGTGCCCTGCGCTCGGGCCTGGCGAGGGAAAACATGATCTGGTGCGCCAGCGTCGTCTTGCCGCTGCCGGGCGTGCCCGCCACCAGGTTGAAGGAAAATTCAGGTATTCCGCCGCCCAGCAGTTCGTCCAACCCCGGCACGCCAGTGGCCAGGCGGTGGATGGTGACTTTGTTCATTCGTTCGGCTCCGTTCCAGCATTATTCACAACGTCATCACCCCACGCTTTGAGGAGGATGCTATTCGTTAAGAGTTCGCCAATTAATAAAATAAGGGTGTTGATGAAGTGCATCAACATCGCCGTGCTTGCCGCACAAGCGGCTGTGCCCGCCTGTCCCTGCAAGCTGGCGCGCAAGGCGGTCATGGCAGCTTCCAGTGCTTGCGGCGGATGGGGCGTCAACCAGCTGAACTGTTTCTGACTCTGGTGCAGGCTGCGGGCATACATCGACTCCACGCCCCGCTCACCTATGATCTGATTCAATTCAGTGGCCAGTTGCTCCCACAGGCGAATACTGACGTCTACCACCGCACCTGGGTCGCGTAACAGCGCATGTTCTATCCTGCGCTGCCGCTGTTCATGGACTGTGGCCATAATCGGATCTTTTCTCTGCGGTTTTCGGTGCATGGACCATGTTAAACAAAAGCATCAGGGTTTCCTCGCCCATCAGCGCGGAACCGTTGCCGTGATTATTCTCGACAAAGCGTCGATATTGATGGGCTTTACCAGATAGTGGTCAAACCCTGCCTCACCGGCGCGGTCAAACTCGCCAAGCTGGCTGTACCCTGACGCGGCAACAAAGCACGGCAGCGGCGCCGGCAAGGCCGCGCGTGCCGAACTGATGACCTGGAAGCCATCCATGCCCGGCAAGCCGATATCGCACACGATCACATCGTAGGGCGCATCGAGCGCGGCACGCAAGCCGCTGGGGCCGTCGTTGCGCACGTCGACATGGTGGCCGTCCTGCGTCAGCAGCAACGCCAGCATTTCCGCCGCATCGGCATTATCCTCGATCAGCAATATGCGGCGTGGCAATGTGCACGCCGCAGGTGCCGCCTGCATGTCCTGCGATGGCGGCGCAAGCGACGACAAGGGCAGCTGCAAGACAAACTGGCTGCCAAAGCCGACCCCGGCGCTGAAGACATCCACGGTGCCGCCATGCAACTGGGTAATGATGCGCACCAGCGACAGGCCGATGCCCAGGCCGCCCTGCGCCCGTTCCAGCGAACGGAAGCCCTGAGTAAACAAGTCGAAGATGAAGGGCTGGATATCGAGGGCGATGCCGGCGCCATCGTCGCTGACGGCAATTTCCACCAGATCATCGTGACGCCTGACGACGATGTCGATGTGGCCAAACTCGTGCGTAAATTTGCTGGCATTGATGAGCAAGTTCGCAAATACCTGCGTCAGGCGCACCAGGTCCCCTTCGATCACCAGCGCTTCCTTCGGCATGCTCACGCTCAGCACTTGCTGGCGCTGGCTGATGCTGGCCTGGCCAACTTCCACGGCACTGGCGATGATGTCGCTCAGCAGGATGGGCGCCAGCTGCAAGGTGATCTTGCCGCTGCTGACGCGCGATGCGTCGAGCAAATCGTCGATCAGGCGCGCCATATGCGCGACCTGGCGGCCGATCACGCCATGCACATCGACCAGCTGGGGATCGAGGTCGACCTTCTTGGCCAGTAAATCATTGGCCATCGCCAGCGGCTGCAAGGGATTGCGTAACTCATGCGCAAGCATGGCCAGAAATTCCGTCTGGCGCACGGTTGTCGCTTCGGCGGACGCCTGCATATCCTGCGCGCCAAACGTCGCCAGCACCAGGTTTTGATTGGCTTCGCGCAACTGCATGATCAACAGGCCAAAGGCGTCGGATTTATCCTTTTCCTGCAACTGCATCTTGGCCATGATCAACAGTTGATTGATTGTCTCGCGCAGCAGTTTGACTTCACGGTTATGCAAGGCCTGCAGATTTTGCTCGGAGGACAACTGCTGGGCTGGCGCATCCTCAGGATCCGGCGAGTGTGCTGTGTGGTGCATGGTGACGGTGTGCGGCCTGTGGGGGCCGGCCTCAAGGACAACTCTTCGTTCCGCGGCGTTCACTCAGACCTCGCCGCGCACGCCAGCTCTATTGCTGCATACGGTGTATTACTTTCCAGCTGAGCACGATACTCTATTTTCCTTATGAAATGAAAGCATTCGGTTACTTATCGTCAACAGTGCGCACGGGTAGCACGTAATTGGCGAGCTGCCAGCCCATGGCCAGGGCCGATTGCTCCGCCTCGTGCTGCGTGCTGCGATTTTCCAGATTGGCTTGCCGCACCTCTTCAAAGCCGCACTTGCTCAGCACCAACTGTCCCTGCCAGCACCCCTCGGGCAATTCGCAGGCATAGGCCGAGATCAGGAAGCCATTGTGGGTGGTGGGGTTCGCATAAGACATGAGGCCTCCGGGGGATTGCCAGCGACGTAGTGAACAAGCACCACGGTCATCATTGCAGTATAGTCAGACTGAGTGTAACCGCAATACGCTTCGAAGTAAGCACAACGCGGCGCAAATTCCATTTAAATCAAGTACATACGCATCAGGCCGCCTGACGGAATGGTCGCGCGCGCATTGGCAATATGTTGCATTCCGTGCAAAAATGCGCCTGTCGCAACCCTTCCCCGCATTGCCAATGGACCAATACCATTTCCTCGTCGGCGAATTCGCAAAAAACAGCCCCTTCATTCCCGCCACGGCCAGCGCACAGCTGTTTGCCTGGTTCGAACGCGTGGGCGAGCGCGTCGAGCGCTACGGTAACAAGCGCGGCAAGATCGTCAAGTTCTCACAGCGAAATTACGAGAAGATGCTGTTTGCGCCAGAGACCGACAGCATCGGACTGCTTTCGCCGCGCATCGTGCCGCCCGACGAAGCTGACGAGGCCGTTAACTGCGACGCGCAGGCGATGTATTCATCGGGCTCGGAGCTGATTCTGTCCATACGCGCCAGCAAGCTTGCGCTGGCGCCGCTGTTCGACGGAGCACGGGCCATACCCGGCCTGTTTGACCATTGCGATTATGTGTACTGCTACGCTGAAACGCAGGGCTATGGCACCGGCTACGCACTCGGCTACCGGCAGCTCGATGCGGCCCATCCGATGACCTTTGGCATTCCTTGCCCGGCAAACAACTGGTCCGCCATCAAGCGGCGCGGGCTGCAAGATGCGCACCTGCGCGATGTCTATCCCATCAATGGTTTCACGCAAGCCAGACTGGACGCGCTGCCGCCCGAGCGCCGGCAAGCGCTGCGCGGTGCGATGCAAGCCCATGGCCGCTGTGAAGAACATGCCGGCTGGATCTTCTGGTACCTGCAGCCCGGGGAACAGGAAGCGGCCCGCGCCGCACTGAACGCACACGCCATGCTGGGCGCCTACATCAACAATTGACACCCATGACCCCACACTTATCGCTGCACTGCTACCTGCAAGACGAGGCCGCCGAACGTCCGCTACCCTGCTCCGACGTGACCATCCAGGCCGACCCGGCCACCCTGCGCGCCATCGCCCATTTTCTGCTGGCCAGCGCGGACACGTTTGATCAGGCGCAAGAACGCGCCGGCATGCACGCGCATTTGCAGGATGCCTGGGCCGGCTGGCAGGACGACTTCCCCGACCTGGTCGTGGTGGCGGCCTGAGATGAGGCTCGGGATAAGGCATACAATGGCGACCCGCTTGCTGCGCCTCGGGTAACATACGCCACCTTTGCCATACAGAGATCCCTGATGTCCGATACCCGAACCGCCCTGCCGGCGCTGCGCACCGCCGTGCTGGCCGCCGCGCTGGCCAGCCTGTCCGCCTGCGCCAGCCCGCCCGCGCACGAAGCGCTATTCCTCACCACCACCTTCACGCCCGCGCATTCCTTCACCAAGGGCATCGAAGGCCCGGCCGTGGATGCGGATGGCAATATCTACGCCGTCAACTTTGCGCGCCAGCAAACCATCGGCAAGGTGCGTCCCGATGGCAGCGGCGAAGTGTGGCTGACCCTGCCCGGCACCAGCATCGCCAACGGCATCCGCTTCGGCAGCCGGGGCCAGATGTATCTGGCCGACTACATGGAACACACGATTTACCTGGTCGATCCGGCCACGCGCGCGCTCACCATCCACGCGCGCGAGCCGCGCATGACGCAGCCGAACGACATCGCCATCACGGCCGACGATGTACTGTATGCGAGCGACCCGAACTGGAAGGAAAACACGGGCCGCGTGTGGCGCATCGCGCAAGACGGCACGGTGACCCTGGCGCTCGACACCATGGGCACGGCCAACGGCATCGAAGTGAGCCCTGACGGCAAGATTTTGTATGTGAATGAAAGTGTTCAGCGCAATATCTGGATGTACGACATCGCCGCGGACGGCAGCCTGAGCGGCAAGCGATTGCTGATCAAGTTTGACGATTTCGGCATGGACGGCATGCGCGTGGATGTCGACGGCAACCTGTACGTGACGCGCTACGGCAAGGGCAGCATCGTCAAACTGTCGCCGCAGGGGCGCATCCTGCGCGAGATCAGCGTGCCCGGCGCCAAGCCCAGCAACATCACCTTCGGCGGCCCCGACGGCCGCACGGCGTATGTGACGGAAGTGGTGCAGGGACGCCTGCTGCAATTTCGCGTCGACCGCCCGGGCCTGGAATGGCAGCGGGCGCAGGAGCGGCGCAAGGCCGAATAGCATGTGGGGATGTCGGCTTAGCCGGAACGGCGTAAGCCGACAACATCGTTGGCGGCGACCGGGTCAGTCGGCTTAGCCGGAACGGCGTAAGCCGACAACATCGTTGGCGGCGACCGGGTCAGCGCGGAATGACGCGCTCCGCCTTCAGGCGCTCGAACAGATTGAAGAAGGCATCCTGCGTATCCTGGTAGTCGAGGAAGCCCGCCTTGCGGCTCTTGCCCATGTCCGTCATCACTTCCATCGGCCGGCCCAGGTCGGCATCCGTATGCCACCAGGAAGCCAGGCGGCTGATATCGGCTTCCACCAGGCCATGCTGCTGCGCGATGGCACGCCATTGGGCGGGCGCATCCTGCATGCGCTCAGCCAGCGGCGCCATCGTTTCCGGCAAGTCCGCCGCTGCCACGCCAAAATACGCGGCCAGGCGCGGCCACAGCCACTTCCAGCGGAACACGTCGCCATTGACGATATTAAAATCTTCATTGCGTGCGGCGGGACTGTCCGCCGCCCACGCCAGGTGGCGCGCGATCTGGCCCGCGTCCGTCATGTCGGACAAACCATGCCACTGCGCGGGTGAACCGGGAAAGACGAAGGGCGCGCCGCTGGCCTTGCACAAATTCGCATACACGGCCAGCGTCAAACCCATGTTCATGGCATTGCCCAGCGCATAGCCGATGATGGTGTGCGGGCGGTGCACGCTCCACGTAAAGCCGTACTGAGCGGCGGCCGCGAACAGGCGGTCTTCTTGCTCATAGTAAAAATTCTCGACGTCCTGGCGGCCCTGCTCCTCGCGGAACGGCGTCACAGGCACTGTTCCCTTGCCATACGCATCGAACGGTCCCAGATAATGTTTGAGGCCCGTCACCAGCGCCGCGTGGCGCAAGCGGCCGTTCGGTCCCAGCGCGGCCAGCACATTGGCCACCATGGCGCCGTTGACGCGGATGTTTTCCTGCTCGTTTTCCTGGCGCGCCCAGGCCGTGAAGAAGACGTGGCTGGCATCCAGGCCCGCCAGCGCCGAGGCGACGGCGGCGCCATCCGTCGCATCGAGCGGCAAGGCCGTGCAGCCGGGGGGGACTGGCGTGCGCCCCCGCGAGACGCCTGTCACCTGCCAGCCTTGCGCCAACAAATGCGTGGCCAGGTTGCTGCCGATGACGCCGCTGGCGCCGATGATGAGGGCGTGTTTTTGCATGTTAGAAAGCCTCCGAAAGAAAAACCCATCATATCCGCGACTGAAATTCTTATCCGCGATACTATTTCACCTTATTCATGAATAAAATTCGCGAATCATGTTTTCATCGGAACATCTAAAAGGTCTCACGCCCTTCCTCGCCACGGCCGACGCGGGCAGTTTTACCAAGGCGGCCGAGCACCTGCACCTGAGCAGCTCGGCCGTCAGCAAGAGCGTGGCGCGGCTCGAAGAACGGCTGGGCGTGCTGCTGTTCGAGCGCAGCACGCGCCGGCTGAAACTGAGCGACGCTGGCCGCGCCTATTACGCCACCTGCAAGCGCGTGCTGCAGGAACTGATGGATGCGGAAGACGTGCTGGCCGAGCACGCGACGGCACTGGCGGGCAAGGTGCGCATCGGCGTACCCGCCGCGTATGGCCGCCTGCGCGTGATGCCGGCACTGATTGATCTGTGCGAAAAATATCCGCAGCTGCAGCCATCGATCGCCTTCAGCGACCGCTTCGTCGACCTGTTCGAGGAGCGCATCGATATCGCCGTGCGCATCGGCGCACCCTCGCACTGGCCGGCCGCGCTGGGACAGATGCACCTGGGCGACGAGCAGCTGATCCTGTGCGCGGCGCCCGCCTACCTGGCGCGGCGCGGCACGCCCGCGTCCATCGCAGATCTGGAGCAGCACAACTGCATCGCCTACGGACGCGGCGACGGCTCGCCCATGCCGTGGCTCTTCCCGCACGATGAACATGGTGGGCAGGTGGAATACCGCCTGGCGTCGCCACGCATGACGGTGGGCGACGCGGAAGCGCGCACGGCCGCCGTGCTGGCGGGCCTGGGCGTGGCGCAGCTGGCCACCTGGCTGGTGCAGGAATACCTGGCCACGGGCGCCATCGTGGCAGTCCTGCCGCAGCTGAGCACGCCAGGCTTGCCCCTGTACCTGGCCTGGCCGCTGGCGCGCCAGCTGACGCCGAAGACGGGCACCCTGCTGCAGGAACTGCAGCAGCGGCTGACAATCAGATAAAAATACGGCTTGACCCTGACGTTACGTCATGATCGATGCTGTCCGTACGCACCAGGAAAGGAGTACGCCATGCTGTTGAAAATCGGTGAACTGGCCAGGCTCACGGGCCTGACCATCCGCACCCTGCACCACTACGACAGCATCGGCCTGCTCTCGCCTTCGGCGCGCACACCCGCTGGCTACCGCCTGTACCAGCATGGCGACATGGACCGCTTGCACCGGATCATGGCGCTGCGCAAGTTCGGGCTGTCGCTGGCCGATATCGCCAACGCACTCGCCGGGCCGGATCTGCCGCTCTCCTCCATCGTGGCGCGGCAGATCGCCATGCTGGAGCGCCAGATCGCGCAAGCTTCCACCTTGCGCGCACGCCTGTGCAGCTTGCAGACGCAACTGGCGCAGGGGCAGGCGCCGGAACTGGCCGAGTGGCTCACCACAATGGAGTTGATGACCATGTACGACAAATATTTTAGTCACGAAGAACTGCAACAACTGCCGCTGCTGTCGGACGCGGCCGTGGAACAGGAATGGAAAGAACTGGTAGCGAGAGTGCGCGCCGTCAAAGATGCGGGCGCCGGCCCCGGCGATGCGCAAGCGCAAGCACTGGCCACGCAATGGATGGTCAAGCTGGTGCGCGACACGGGCGCCCACCCTGGCCTGTTCGAGCGGCTGAACGACATGCACGCGCAGGAACCATCGATGCAAGCGACGACCAGCATCGATGCGGACTTGATGCAATTCATCATCGCCGCCTTCAATGCCTCGCGCATCGCGCTGTACCGGCCTTTCCTCAACGAGCAGGAATATGCGCACCTGGCCGCCAATTACAGCAAGCGTTCGCGCGAGTGGCCGGCCCTGATCGCCGCCGTGCGCGCCGCCATCGATGCGCGCACGCCGCCCACCGACCCGGCCGTGCTGCAACTGGCGCGGCAGTGGCTGGAGCTGTTCCGTTCGTATGCGGGCACGGAACCTGCCACGCAGCTGAAATTTCGCCAGGCGCACCAGCAGGAACCGCGTCTGATGGAAGGCAGCTTCGTCGACGCGGCCATGCTGCAATACCTGGGCGCGGCGATGGCCGTGGTGGCGCAGGAAAAGCCAGCGTAAAAGTTGGCGTGCGGCATCTCGTGGGCGCGGCCATGTAGAATCGGCCTTCGCCCACGAGAGGAACCGCCGATGCGCCGCTTTCTGTTTGCTTGCCTGACCCTGCCCGCCTTCCATATCGCCATGGCGGCCGAACCGCCCGTGCAAGGGGTATGGCAGGGCACGCTGGGCAAGGCCAATATCGTCGCTTGCTTCAACCAGCCCAGCCCCACGCAAGGATCTGACCGCAGCGGCAATTACTACTACACGCGCTACAAGACACCGATCATGCTGTCCATGCCGAACGGCAAGAGCGACTGGAGCGAATCCGATGCCAAGGGCGATACCACGGGCACGTGGAAACTCAATGCACCGCAGGGCGGCAAGCTCATCGGCACCTGGACGGAGCCAAAAAGCGGCAAGACCCTGCCCCTGGCCTTGACCCTGCTGGAAGCGGCGGGCGACCGCGACCATCCGTCCTGCGCCAGTGACGCCTACAACCTGGCGCTGGAAGACTTCCCCAGCACCAAGGTCAGCAAACCCATCGCCTTCGAAGGCAAGCAATACCGCAACCTGCAAGTGGGCGACAGCATCACGGTGGAACTGATCGCCCCCGGACGGACGTGTGGAACTGGTTTGGCGCCAGCGCCAGCGATGGCGACGACAAGGCCGAATTGCCGGACCGCCTGCGCCAGGCCCTCTTCAAGAATGTGACAATCGACGCCGAGTGCAAGGGCACGGATTACGACGGCCGTGGCCGCTTCCACCTGTCACTGAAGCCGGAAGGCGTGTCGTTCTGGGAAGATTCGAACGGCAGCGGCTGTGAAAACGATTTTTTACTCCCCTACAACAAGGTCGGTCCCTTCCTCACCGTCAAGGGCCGCGCCGCGCTCAGCGATTTATTGCCGAAGAACTAGCCACCGCCTCTGCTACCAGCTCCGCCGTCGCGGCCGCCAGGGTCCAGCCCAGGTGGCCGTGGCCCGTGTTGTAGTAGACGCCCGGCGCCTTGCCCGGCCCTACTTTCGGCAGCATGGCCGGCAGCATGGGGCGCAAGCCCGCCCACGGGATCACCTTGCGCGTATTAATGTCGGGAAAACACTGCTCGACCCACTGCAATAGCGGGCGGATGCGATCGGCGCGGATATCGTAATTGATGCCATTAAATTCCGCCGTACCCGCCACGCGCAGCCGGTCTTCACCGAGGCGGCTGCTGACCAGCTTGGTCGCGTCGTCGAGCAGGCTGACCTTGGGCGCCGCCGCCCGGCTGGCGCCGTCATCGAGCTGCACGGTGATCGAATAGCCTTTCACGGGATACACGTTCACATGCTCGCCCAGCATTGCCGCCATGGCGCGGCTGGCCGTGCCCGCGCAAATGACGACGGCGTCGAACACGGTGCTGTCCTCGCCCTCGCCGTCTCCCACGCTGACGCGCAGCTTGCCGTGTTCGCGCGCCAGCGCAGTAACGTCCTGACCAAAGCGGCAGGCCACGCCCAGGCGCACGCAGGCGTCGGCCAGGCCGCTGGTGAATTTGTGGATGTCGCCCGTGGAATCGCTGTCCGTGTAGTAGCCGCCGTAAAAATCACCGTGCAATGCGGGTTCGATGGCGCGCATTTCCAGCAAGCTCACGGCACGCCGCTGCAAGCCACCCTTGGCCAGCAGGCGCGACACGCCGGCCGCCCGCTCGAAGCCACGCCGGTCCCGATACACGTGCAGGATGCCGGCGCGGCGATGATCGAATGCGATGTTTTCCGCTTGCGCCCACGCAAACAAGTGTTCGCGCGCGGCGATCGCCATGCGCGCCGTGGCGATGGTGTTGCGCTCATAGTCCGGCATGGCGGCGAGAAACTCCGCAAACCAGCTCAGCTTGTGCCAGCCGGGAGTCGGATTGAGCAGCAGCGGCGCATCGCGCCGCGCCATCCATTTCAGCGCGTTCCATATAGTCGCCTTGTGGTTCCACACTTCCGCGTGCGAGGCCGACAATTGCCCGCCATTCGCATACGACGTTTCCATCGCCGCGTAACGGTGGCGCTCGATCAGGGTGACATTGACGCCCCGTTTCGCCAGCGCGTAAGCGGTGGTGACGCCCGTGATGCCGGCGCCGAGCACAGCCACGCGCGTCATGGTGGCGACACCTTGTGCACGACGGTATCGCCCGCCTGCAAGACGCGGCCATCCTCGGCCAGCACGTCCATGCGGCGCACGGGCAAGCCCGAGCCGCGCTGCAGCAGGGTGGAATGCGCCTCGCCTGGTTCAAACAATTGCGCCTCGCTCCACTGGCGCAGGCCGACGACGACGGGGAACAGGCCCAGCCCCTTGTGCGTCAGCACATATTCCTGGTAGGCCGTGCCGTCCGAAGCGGGCGCAATGGTGAAAATTCCCTCTTCCACCAGCATGTGCAGGCGGTCGGCCAGGATGTTCTTCGCCACGCCCAGGCTTTTCTGGAATTCACCGAACCTGCGCATGCCGTCGAAGGCGTCGCGCACGATCAGCAGCGACCAGCGCTCGCCGATCACGTCGAGCGCGCGCGCCACGGGACAGGGGTCGGTTTTCAGGCTCTTGCGCTTGGCCACGGGCATACTCCAGGATTGACTGGTTGCATTTTAAAACTTCCCGGCGTAGACTCCAACTGGTTTTAATTTGAAACCACTTATGGACTAACCCATGCGCGACACAAACCCTCCCCTCACGACAGCACTCCCGCCCTCCCTCGTCTGGCTGTTTGCCGCGGCAGCCGGCCTCAGCGTGGCCAATGTGTATTACGCCCAGCCCTTGCTCGCCACCCTGGCGCATGAATTCGGCATGACCGAGGCTGCCAGCGGCATGGTCATCACGGCCACGCAGCTTGGCTGCGCGCTGGCCCTGCTGCTGCTGGTGCCCCTGGGCGACATGCTGAACCGGCGCCGCCTGACCCTGTTCCAGCTGGGCTTGCTTGCCATCACCCTGGCGGCGCTGGCTTGCGCCCGTTCCACGGCCGCCTTGCTGGGTGGCATGCTGCTGGTGGGCTTGCTGGGCACGGCCATGACGCAGGGCTTGATCGCCTATGCGGCCAGCGCGGCGGCCAGCCACGAGCGGGGCCGCGTCGTCGGCATGGCGCAGGGCGGCGTGGTGATCGGCTTGCTGCTGGCGCGCACCCTGTCCGGCGTGGTGGCCGATCTGGCCGACTGGCGCGCCGTGTATTTCGTCTCGGCGGCCATCGCCTGCGCCCTGCTGTTGCTACTGTGGCGCAAGCTGCCGCCGGCGCAGGCATCCAATCAGAAGCTGGCCTACGGCGCCCTGCTCGCGTCCATGCTGGACATGCTGCGGCACAACAAGGTGCTGCGCGTGCGCGGCATGCTGGCACTGCTGATGTTTGCCGTCTTCAATATTTTCTGGAGCGCCCTGGTGCTGCCACTGACTGAGCAAGGCTATACGCACGCGGCCATCGGCGCGTTTGGCCTGGTCGGCGTGATCGGTGCGCTGGGCGCGGCGCGTGCGGGAGCACTGGCCGACAAGGGCCGCGCGCAGTGGACGACGGGCGCGGCGCTGCTGCTGTTGCTGGCCGCGTGGCTGCCGCTCGGCTTTGCCGGCACGGCCCTGTGGCCCCTGGTCATCGGCATCGTCGCGCTGGACCTGGCGGGCCAGGCCATCCATGTGACCAACCAGAGCCTGATTTTCAAGCAGGACAGCGACGCGCACAGCCGCCTGGTGGCGTGCTACATGCTGTTTTATGCGGTGGGAAGCGGCGTCGGTGCGATTGCCGCCACCAGCGCGTATGCGCTGGCGGGCTGGCATGCGGTATGCGCGCTGGGCGCGGCGGTCAGCTTGCTCGCCCTGCTGTTCTGGCGGCTGACCTTGCCTGCTGAAAAAGCTTAGTAATAAACGCTTAATTCAGCATCGCCGTGGCGGAGCCGTGGCGATAGGTTTTCAAGGCATCGGGCTGGATCTGGATCAGCGATCCGCTGACTTTAATCAGGTGCAAGTCCGTCAACTGGTGCAGCACGCGCGACAGGGTGGCGGGCGCCAGGTTCAGGAACGATGCCAGCAGACTTTTCTTCAGGTCCAGCTTGACCTCGTTCGAACGCTGCTGGTCCGATGCCTGCAGCAGGTACTCGACCACGCGCTGGGTGGCGTTCTGCACGGAGCAGCGTTCCACGTTGCGGATAAAACCCATCAGGTGGTGCGACAGGCTGTTCATCATCTGGCGGGCGATACGCGGCGACTGGTCCAGCAGGCGCAGCAGCGCGTGCGGCGGGATGCGCAGCAGCAGGCAGTGCTCGAGCGCTTCGGCGCAGAACGGGTACGGTTCATCGAGGAAAATCATGGCTTCGCCGAAGCTCTGGCCCGGACGGATCAGTTCCAGTACCTTGTCGGTACCTTCCATGGAAAACACGCTCAGCTTGACGAGGCCGAAGACCACCACATAGGCGCCTTCCGGCACTTCGCCCTTGCGGAACAGCACTTTGCCTTTTTCCACTTCGACGCGCACGACATCCTGGCGCAATTGCTCTAATTGCGAAGGGGAAATATGGCGGAACAGAGCCTGGCTCGATAGCAAGCCATCGACGTTGACCTTATGCATGACACTCTCTTATTAGATTAGCGAATGACTAAGAGTGTAATGCGCAGGCATCGTCAAGGCCATACGTCAAAGGAACTAGGGTTGTCTAGGCCGGAACGCCATGCAGATCAAACAATCGCGCATTTTTTGCCATTTATTTGCGCATTGTTTGATTTTTAGAGTGCCTGGCAGAACCGTAGCGAGCGGCAGCGAGTTGCGACAGAGAAGCGCAACTGTGCTTGAGCACAGTGAGCATCGGAGGTCGCAAATCGCGACGCGCAGTAGGTTATGTAGGTACTCTTATTTGCCCAGTTCGCGCTCGACCGCGTAGACGGCGATCTGCACGCGGCTGCTGAGCTTAAGCTTTTTGAGGATGTTTTGCACGTGGATTTTCACCGTGCTTTCGGCCACGTCCAGCTGGCGCGCGATTTCCTTGTTGCTCAGCCCTTGCGCCAGGCAGGCCATGGCTTCGCGTTCGCGCGGCGTCAGTTTGTCGTAGTCGGCCTGGGGCGCGTTCTGCCCAGCGCGGAACTGCGACACCAGCTTGGCCGTCATGGCGTCGGCAATCACGGACTCACCGGCGGCGGCGCGGCAGATGGCCTGGCCCAGCTGCTCGGCTTCTATATTTTTCAGCAAGTAGCCGCGTGCACCAGCGCGCAGGGCCGCGCCCAGGTCGGCCGCGTTTTCGGACACGGTCAGCATCAGCACCACCATCTGCGGCATGTCCTGCAAGATCAGCTGCAGCGCTTCGACGCCCGTTACGCCGGGCATGTTCAAGTCCATCAGCACCACGTCGGGCAGCAGCTCGGCCGTCAGGCGCACGCCGTCGAGTCCGTTCGATGCCTCGCCCACCACCTGGAATAGAGGATTGCGCTGCAGCAGCAGCTTGACGCCGCTGCGCAGCAAGGTGTGGTCGTCGACCAGCAGGATTTTGATTGGAGCGTTCACGTATTTGTATCTTTTACCTGGTAAGAATGAATCTTCTGTTACGCGGCCTGGCGCCGGGCTGCCGGCAAGGCCAGCGAGATCGTCGTGCCGCCGCCGGGCGTGCTGTCGATGGCAAATTGCGCACCGAGCCGCTCGGCCCTTTCCTGCATGATACGCAAGCCGATCTGCAATTCCGTTTTCTTGTCGCGCAGGTTGGCGGCGAAGCCTTCGCCATCGTCGCGCACCTGCAGCGCAAAATCGCGCCCGTTGACCACGCGCAGGGCCACGTTGCTCGCCTGCGCGTGCTTGCGGATATTCGACAGTGCTTCCTGCACGATGAACAGGATCTGCAACTGCTGCTCCGGCGCCAGCGGCGCGCCATTGCCGCTCATGTCCAGGGTGCCGACGACGCCCGTCTGCAGCTCGAACTTGGCCAGCACTTCGGACAGTTTGCTTTCCAGGTCGCTGCCATGCCAGCGCGTGCGGAAATTGACCAGCAATTCGCGCACATCCTGGTAGCTTTGTTCGACACCCATGCGCATCAGCGGCAGCACCTCGGCCGCTTCGTCGAGCTGGCCCCGGCGCACGGAATCGTCGAGCATCTGGACTTGCAGGCTGATGAAATTGAGGCTTTGCGCAATGCTGTCATGCAAGCCTTCGGCCAGCAGGCTGCGTTCGCGCGCCACGGCAAATTCCTTTTCGCGCGCGATCAGGCGCTGGTTCTCAATGGCGATGCCCAGGCTCTGGCCCAGCGTTTCCAGCCAGCCCTGCTGCTGCGCATGCACCGCTTGCGGGCCCGCGAAGTGCAGCGAAAAACTGCCCACCACCTGGTCGCGCGCGAGGATGGGAAAGACGGCGATGGCAACAAAACCTTCGTCCTGGCAGCGGAAGCGCTGCAGCGCTTCGACCTGGCGGAAATCGCGGATCTGGATCACGCCTTGCGCCACGGCGGCGCCACACAGGCAATCGTTATTGCGGATGCAATGTTCCTCTTCCACCATGGCGTCCGAAATACCCTCATGCACGATGATGTGCACCGTATCGTTCTGCGGATCGAGGATGCGCACGGTACCGCCTTCGGCTTGCGCGAACTGCATCACATGGTGCAGGAAGCCACGGCATAGCGCATCGATGGCGTGCTGGCCCGCCAGCAGGGTGGAAATCTCATGCAGGGTGGCCAGCTGGCGTTCCTGCGCGGCGCTCAGGCCCGATGCGGCTTGCGCCAGGCGGCGCTGGCGCCAGCGCGACGCTGGAAGTTGTTTGCGGGTAGGTTGACTGCGCGGCGCTTGCATGAAGAACTCGAATCTGAAAAGTGGGACGCCCGGCAAGCGCTGCGGCCTGCCGGGCAGGTAAAGGTTACAAACGGCTTACAAACGGATCTCGGTGCCGAGCAGCTTGACGAACTGCGCCAGCCAGGCCGGATGCGCGGGCCAGGCGGGGGCCGTGACGAACTGGCCATCGGTGACGGCGTCCGTGACGGCGATGTCGGCATACGTGCCGCCCGCCAGTTTGACTTCCGGCGCGCAGGCGGGATAGGCGGAAATGCGCTTTCCGCGGATGACATCGGCGGCGGCCAGCAATTGCGCGCCGTGGCACACGGCCGCGACCGGCTTGCCCGCCTCGGCAAAATGGCGTACGGCGGCGATGACTTTCTCGTTCAGGCGCAGGTATTCGGGCGCTCGGCCGCCGGCGATCATCACCGCGTCATAGTCGGCCGGATCGATCTCGTCGAAGCTGGCGTTCAGGGTGAACAAATGGCCCGGCTTTTCCGTGTAGGTCTGGTCGCCCTCGAAATCGTGGATGGCCGTCTTGATCGTCTCGCCGCTTTTCTTGCCGGGACAAACGGCATGCACGGTATGACCGAGCATCAGCAGGGCCTGGAATGGCACCATCGTTTCATAATCTTCTGCAAAATCGCCGGTCAAAAACAGAATTTTCTTCGCTGCCATTTAGTTCTCCTATGAAAGATTGATCGCGCAAGGCGTATCTTAGCGCGACTTGGCGGCCATACTGGATATTTATCAAATTTTCGCGCCTTGATCGAGGATTTTACAGGCTGAGACAGAATTTCTTACAGGCTCGCAGGTCAAACTCGGATACCCCTCCCTGAAAGCCTGGCCATGAGCACCTCCACCAGCCCCCTTGCCAACTCTGCACCGGCCCTGATCCGTATCTTCGACCATTTCAGGGATGCGCAGCAGGCCCGCAGCGCCCTGCTCGACGCTGGCTTCGCCGCGCACGCCGTGCAGCTCGACACGGTCGACGACGAAGCCGTGCCCGTACACCGCAAGGCGGCGTGGCGCGGCATGTCCCGCCTCGTCGTGGCCATCGGCACGCCACAAGAGCGCGAACGGGCGCACGCCATCGTGCAGGCCTGCAACGGCTGCGACATCGAACAGCGCACGGCCAGGCGTGCAGACACAGGTGCAGGCATACACACGCTGGCGGGCTGACACCCTCCCCCGCGCGGCCAAACTATGGCAAGATCGAGCTCCCTTCATTCCACAGTGGAACTTGCCATGATTTATGAAATTGCCCACATCCAGATCAAATCGGCCACGCATGACGCCTTCGAAGCGGCCGTCGCCAAAGCCGTGCCCCTGTTCCAGCGCGCGCGCGGCTGCGAATCGATGCGCCTGGAGCGCTCGATCGAAAATGGCGATGCCTACCGCCTGGTGGTCGGCTGGAGCACCCTGGAAGACCACACCGTGCATTTCCGCGGCAGCGACGACTTCCAGGCATGGCGCGGCCTGGTGGGCGAATTCTTTGCCGCCCCGCCCCAGGTCGAGCACATGAACACCGTGCTGTCGGGTTTCTAAACCGTCAGCGCCTGCCCTGCCGCCGTCATGCCGCAGGGTGATGGAACACCTGCCGCAAATACGCGAGGAAAGTTTCATCCTTGCACAGGGTCTTGCCCGGCGAATCCGACAATTTCGCCACCGACTGGCCATTGCAGCGCACCAGTTTCATGACGATGTTGAGCGGCGTCAAACCCACGTCGTTGGTCAGATTGGTGCCGATGCCAAAGCCCGTCATGATGCGGTCGGCGAAGTGCCGGTACAGGGCGAACGCCTTGTCCAGGTCCAGGCCGTCGGAAAACACCAGGCGCTTGGTATTGGCGTCGATGCGCAGGGCCGCGTAATGGGCCAGCGCCTTTTCGCCCCATTCGACGGGGTCGCCCGAATCGTGGCGCAAGCCATCGAACAGCTTGGCGAAATACAGGTCGAAGTCGGCCAAAAAGGCATCCATGCCGACCACGTCGGTCAGGGCGATCCCCAAGTCGCCGCGGTATTCCTGCACCCAGTCTTCCAGAGCCGCCTTTTGAAAGTCGCGCAGGCGCACGCCGAAGGACTGGAATGACTGCATGTATTCATGCGCCATGGTGCCGATCGGCACGATACCGAGCTTTTTCGCCAGGTACACATTCGACGTGCCCTTGAAATACTCGGGCACCTCATGCGCCAGGCGCTGCACCACTTCGTCGTGCCAGGCGCCGGAAAAGCGCCGGCGCACGCCGAAGTCGGAAAATTCAAACGGGTGTTTACGCCGCGGCAGCTTGCCGAACTCCTTGACGGCCGCCACTTTCAAGCCCAGGCGGTGGCGCCCTTCGCGCATGGCCGCATCGAGGTCGAAGCGGCGGAAATACAGTTCATTGATGATGTACAGCACGAAAATCTCGAAGCCCATCACGTGCACCTGCGGACCGGCCGCGTGTACCAGCAGGGTGTCGCCATCGGTGCTGACGTCGATGAACTTGCGCTGGAAGCGGAACACCGTCAAAAAATCGACGAAATCGCTCTTCATGAAGCGCAGGGTGCGCAAATAGGCCAGCTCGTCGTCGGCAAACGACATCGAGCACAGGTGGTCGAGCTGTTCTTCCAGCTCGCCCTTCAGCTCGGCCAGGGGAAAGGCGGTGGCGTTGCGGCAGACAAATTCGTATTCGGTATGGGTATTCGGATGACCGTGCAGCAATGCTTGCCACATTGTAAATTTATACAGATCGGTTTCCAGCAAACTGCGCACTATCGGGGTCATGTGTGTTTTCTCCAACTTCCTGAAGCCAGAATAGTACGCCACCGCAAGCATTTCAGCAGGCCACGCTCAACAATGGCTCAGGCCAGCGCATTGGCCAGCAATTCGGGCAAGACCTCGGCGGACGTGGCCAGCCGCGCGCCGCGCTCGTGCATGGCGGCCAGGAAGTCGCGCTGCTGCGCTGCGAAACCCGTGACGGGGCTCATGCAGTCCGTCAGCAGCACCAGCCGCGCCAGGGCCGGCTTGCCTTGCTGGGCTTGCAGATAGTCGGCGATATGCTCGGTGCTGGCTTTCACGCAGTGACTGCCCGCTTCGCCGGCGACATACATCTGCTGCGCCGGCAGCAGGGTGTCGAGGAAGGCGCGGTTGAGCTGGGTGGCCGCATCTTGCGCGTCGGGCACTTCCGCCATGACGGCCGAGTAATGCTCGGTCCACGGGTTGGAACCCTTGCTCAGCTTGGCCACCACTTGCAAGTTGGCCACTTCCCAAGCGTTGTAGGCGGCGCGCACGGCCGCGTGGATATTCTGGCCCCAGCTGCCGATCTCGCAATGCACGGGCCACACCATCAATTGATAGCGCCCCGCTTGCTGCAAGGCATCAAGGTAGGCCAGCACACTCGGCAAGGCGCCGCTGGCGGCTGGCAGAAACAGGCGGTCACGCACCTGCTGCGCGCTGATCTGCGTAAACGGCGCAACGGGGCCACCATCGCCCGTGCGCCAGAAGGCGGGATGGGCGATGTCGTAGCGGTGGTGGGCGTCGAGGGTCACGCTGATCTGCGTCAGCCCGCCGCCCCCTTCACGGATCAGCTGCGCCACACGCAGCATGTCGGCGTGGGCGCCGGGTACGGGCAGGGCCGGCGCCGCATCCTGCGGCAGCCAGGCGGGAGGTAAATCGCAAAAATCGTTTTGCGGATCGATGACAAGCAGGTGCAGCTGGCGTTTCATGGCGGTCCTCGTGCGTGGCGGGTATTGCATGATAATGGCAACATCACCATCACGCCAATCCGGGAGCCGCCATGAACCTTCTAAAGCGCAACAACTTGCGTCCGAACAAATTACTCAACAGCAAATGGACGGCCGTTACGCCAGCCAACAAGGAAAAACACTTCCTCGTCATCAAGCTATGCGCAGCTGCCACGCCCGATGAACCCGTCACGCACGTGGCGCTGGAAGCCGTGCATTCCGGCCGCGTGCAAATCCTGCCATGGCGCGCGCTGCAGGATGCGGCGCAATGGCATCAGGGATGGAAGACATAGCGGCGCCGGCGCCGCTCGACCAGCTTGACGGCCACCTCGCCCGCTTCCGCCATGGCGTCCGCTTCCGTTGCAAACGGGTGGTCGGCCGACACCCGGCGCTTGCGCAGCAGATTCACCCGGTGCATGGGGTTGGACGAGGGGGCATAGATGGCGACATACGCGCCCCATAGTTTGCAGCCCGGCAAGCGCTCTGCCGTGTAATTCACTTCATAAAAATCAACATACTTTATCGGCACGATGTGCGCTCCAAAAATGACATGGCCGGACAGCTTGTCTCTACGGACTGACGCGGTGAGGGTAAAACCATGCGCTCGCGATTGCTCAGGATACTCAATTCAGCTCTCTTTTTATCAGGCGGCACAGGAGAAAAGGATGAATGACTACATCATCTGCATGCATGACGACACACAAGCATCTGCCTGCAACGGCCAGGCCGGTGCAGGCACACTTGTCGGGCTATCTACTTGTGCAAGCTGAAAGTATAGACGATGCGAAAAAATTCTTGCTGGGCAACCCTGTACTGAACGCGGGTGGCACGCTGGAGTACGCTGTGGTTAGCGCTGGATGAAGTTGTCATGGCGAACCGCTCGCCGGGCTGGCACGGGGCGTGCCGCCGGCAAGCTTATGTCAACCATGGCAGATTGACGATTCCTCTGAAGGCCTGGTTCAGGCGGCCAGGGCTTCGATCGAGGCGCGGCCCTTGGCGATCGCGCTGGCAACGGCCTCCTCGCCCATGGCCACGCCTTCGGCCTGCACGAACTCGATGTCGGTGATGCCGATGAAGCCCAGCGCCGTGCGCAGATAGGTGCTCAGGTAGTCATACGCGGCGCCCGGCCCTGCGCTGTAGACGCCACCGCTGGCCGTGAAAATAACCGCTTTCTTGCCCGTGGCCAGGCCGACGGGCCCCGTCGCCGTGTACTGGAAAGTACGGCCCGCGCGCGCCACGTGGTCGATCCACGCCTTCAGGGTCGACGGCACGGAAAAGTTGTACATGGGCGCGGCCAGCACCAGCACGTCGGCGGCCAGCAATTCGTCGACCAGGGTATCGGACAGCTGCACGGCGGCGGCCGCCTGCGCGCTGCGCTGCTCTGCCGGGGTGAAGAAGGCGCCCATCACCTCTTCCGTCAGGTGCGGCACCGGTTGCACGGCCAGGTCGCGTTCGACCACGCTGGCACCTTGCGCGGCCAGTTTCGCCACGAATTCGCCGGACAATTGGCGCGACAGGGAACCGCTGTTGCGCACGCTGCTATTGATGTACAAGACCTTGCTCATGAATTGCTCCTGTGGAAATGGATGAGGGGATGGGCCACGTCGCAGCCCTTGCGCACAGCATAGTTCGGGTCTACCATCGATGAAACCGTATAAATATCAATGGTTAGCATCGAATTTCTAGATAGGGAGTTTCCATGAGAGAACCGGGCCAGCCTTCGCTCGACCAGTTGCGCGTGTTTGTCGCCGTCATCGACGCGGGCGGCTTCGCCCATGCAGCGCGCCAGCTGCACCGCACGCAATCGGTGATCAGCTACACCATCGCCAACCTGGAAGAACAACTGAATGTGGTGCTGCTCGACCGCGGCAAGCGCAAGCCCACCCTGACGGACGCGGGCAAGGCCCTGCTGGCCGATGCGCGCGCCGTGGCCCTGAAGGTCGATGGCATGCGCGCGCGCGCCAAGGCGCTGGCCGGCGGACTGGAGGCGGAAGTGTCGGTGGTGGTCGACGTGATGTTCCCCACCTGCGTGCTGGTGCGCATTCTGGAGGCGTTCCAGGCGCAGTTTCCCACCGTCGCCCTGCGCCTGCGCATCGAAGCGATGGGCGCCGTGGCGCAGCTGGTGATGGATGGCAGCTGCCACATCGGCCTCGGCGGCTGGATGACGGCCACGGCCAGCGTCTTCGAGCGCCTGGCCGTCGGTCACGTGCGCCTGATTCCCGTGGCCGCACCCAGCCACGCGCTGGCGCAGCAGGAAGGGCCGATCGCCTCCAACGTGGCGCGCGAACACGTGCAGCTGGTGCTCAGCGACCGCAGCGATCTGACGCAGGGCCAGGATTTCGGCGTGCTGGGATTGCGCAACTGGCGCCTGGGCGACCTCGGTTCCAAGCACGCCTTGCTGCGCGCGGGTCTGGGCTGGGGCAACATGCCCGAAGCGATGGTGCGCGAAGATTTGACGCAGGGACGGCTGGTGCACCTGCCGCTGGCCGTCGACAAGGGCGAGAATTATCCGATTTACCTGATCCAGCGCGCCGACACGCCGCCCGGCCAGGCGGGCAAGTGGCTGACCGAGCGCTTTGCGGAGCAGCTGCCGCTGCTGGAACAAGTCTTTTAGATGCGCGCGCGGGCGGGTATCATGCGCGCATACATTGATAAGGAACCACCATGGCCGGCATCGACGACTTCGTCAACAAACAAAAACCTGGCGCGCGCTTCGTCATCACGGCGCAGATGCTGCGCATGACGCCACAGCAGTTCGACTCGCTGGCACTGGAATGGATGGAAGACGGCGGCCCCGGCTTCGACGTGGCCGGCATCCCGCACCGGGTGGTCATCGACGGGCAGTTTTATATCGGCAGGATCACCGTGCAGCGGCACGGCGACCCGGCCTGAAGGCTACTCGACGCCCAGCACGTGCAGGCGGCGGCGCAGGCGCGCCACTTCTTCCGACAGATCGACCACCAGCGCGGCCAGTTCGGCGTTCGCATCGAACACGGATTCGATTTCGTGCAGGCGCCGCGCGCGCACCAGATCCAGGCTGGTGAAGCGCCAGGCCGTCAATTGCCCCGCCGGCGGGCCATTTTGCAGCAGCACGCCGGTCTGCACATGCCGCACCACCCAGTCCGGCTCCACGGCGCAGGCGCGCGCCAGTTCCTCCAGGCTCAGGGCACGATCTTCGAGCAGTTCGCCAATTACCTTGTTTGTCATGATTTACCCTCCCAGCTTCTGGCGCGGATTGAAAGCCATCTCGCGCGCCATGGTTGCATACAATTCGCGCGCCTTGTCATCGTTCGCCGGCGGCAGCACCACTTCCAGCAGCAGATACAGGTCGCCCGGCTGGGCGGCGGGAATGCCGCGCCCCTTCAGGCGCAGCTTGCGCCCCGTCTGCGAATTGGGCGGCACCGTGACGGCCACCGTGCCCGATGGCGTGGGCACGGCGATTTCGCCGCCCAGCGCCGCTTCCCATGGCGTGACGGGCACCGTCTCGAACACGTCGCGCCCTTCCACCTTGTAGCGTGCATCGGGCTGAAAGCGGATTTCCAGATACAGGTCGCCAGCGGGCGCGCCGCCGCTGCCAGGATTGCCCTGCCCCTTCATGCGCAGCTGCTGGCCCTCCGTGACGCCTTTCGGTATCGTCACTTCGAGCGTGCGCTCGCGCGTCACCACGTGGCCCTGCGCATCCGCTTCGGGCACGCGCATGACGATGTGGCGCTTGGCGCCATGGTAGCTGTCGTGCAAATCGATGGTGATGGCGGCGTGGCTGTCTTCGCCCTGCATCTGGAAACTGCCGCCGGCGCGGCGGCGCCCGCCCACGTGGGCAAACAGGTCGGCAAAGAAGTCGCTGTCGTCGGCGCCCGATGATTCGTAACCCGAACCCCAGTCCGGCGGCGGCCGGAAGGGCTGGCCCTGCGCACCCTGGTTGCGGCCCAGTTCATCGTAGGCGGCGCGCTTTTCCGCGTCGCCCAGCACGCCGTAGGCCTCATTCAGGGCCTTGGTGCGCTTGTCCGCGTCCGGTTCCTTGCTCACGTCGGGGTGGTATTTGCGTACCAGCTTGCGGTACGCCTTCTTGATCTCGGCCTCGGTCGCCGTCTTTTCGACGCCAAGTTCCTTGTAGTAGTCCTTGTATTCCACCGCGTTTGCTCCCCATGGTTGAACTGCCTATGGGAAGAGTACACGAATTGAGTGTGACATAGCGTGCGCACAATACAACAGCGCCCGCGAAACATGGGGCACGCGGGCGCTGGAAGGGAAGGCCGAACGCCTAGCGCACGCGGCGCAGCGAGGAAATGCGGCGGTCGAGGCCACCGTGCAGGCGGCCGTAGCTGCCTGGCCCCATCACCACGCAGCGACCACGGAAGTTGGCATCGACGCAGAACTCCCAGCGGCCGTAATTGACGACGATCGATTCGGCGCGGTCGTTGAAGCCATAGCGGCTCAAGTCGCGCACTTCTCGGTCCAGGCGCACGGGCCGGCCGCGCATGCCGGCGTCAGGAAACATCAGCACGGCGCCATTCATGTCGGGACGGTGTGCGCCGCCATGGCCTGGATAACCGGGATGAGGACGCTCCGGCTCCGGACGCGGAGGACGCGGCGGGTAGGGACGGTGATCGGGGCGGTGGCCGCCGCCATGGCCCGGGCGTCCCGCTTCGCGCACGGAGGAAATGGCGTCGTTCATGCCCGGCATGCTGTCGTAGCGCCCCGGCCCGAAGGTACGGCAGTTGCCCCGGTAGTTGGCGTCCTTGCACACTTCCCAGGTGCCCGAGCGCACGATGACGCTGGACGTCTTGTCGTTAAAGCCCATGCGCGACAAATCACCCGCGTCGGAACGCAGGGTGACCTGGCGGCCGCGGAAACCGGCGTCCTCGAACAAGGTAATTTCGCCCGCGGATGCGGCAAGGGGGGCGAGGAAGGTGGCCGCGCACAGCAGCGCGGGCCGGAAAGATCGAACCATGACAACTCCAATACTGATTACATTTTCGCCAGTGTAGTCCAGGCGGCAGGCGGCGAGTGTAACAAAGGGCAAGCAAATGTCAGCGCACGGCAGCGAATGTAAAAACCGCCCGGCGGGAGCAACCCGGCAGGCGGCCTGTCAGCATGTGTACTGGAGAAAATCAGCGCACGCGGCGCAGCGAGGAAATCTGGTTTTCCATGTTGTTCAGGCGACCGTATTCGCCCGGCCCGATCACTTCGCAGCGGCCACGGAAGTTCGAATCGCTGCACACTTCCCACTGGCCCTCGTTGACGACGATGGACGAGGCCCGGTCATTGAAATTGTAGCGCACCAGGTCTTCCGCATTGCGGTCCAGCGCCAGCGGTTCGCCGCGCATGCCCGCCTCGGGGAACAGCAGGACGGCGCCGCGCTGCTGGTACTGCGGCTGCTGATACTGCGGATACTGCTGCTCGTATTGCGGCCGCTGGTACTGTTGATCGTACTGCTGCTGGCGACGCGCTTCGCGCTCGTCGACCATGTGCGCCGACGACACGCGCCCATCGAGGCCACGCCCCAGGTCATCGTGGCGGCCGGGGCCGAAGATGCGGCAGGTGCCCTGGTAGTTCGAATCGCTGCACAGCTGCCAGTAGCCGTTATGGATGACGATGCTGGTGGTGCGGTCATTGAAACCGATGCCGACGAAATCGTCCGTATCGCGGTTCAGGCGCGCCGAGCCGCCATTCTGGCCGGCGCCCGAATACACTTCCAGGGTGCCGCCACGGCCATAGCCGCCATTGCCACGGTCTGGATCGCGTCCCGGACGCCCCGGATTGTAGCCATCGCCGCGGCCCGATTCGCGCACCGAAGTGATGGCGTCGTTCATGCCCGGCAAAGAGCGGTATTCGCCTGGCCCCAGGGTGCGGCAATTGCCGCGAAAACCGGAGTCCGTGCACACATCCCACGTACCCGAACGTACCATGATGCTCGACGCCTTGTCATTGAAGCCCATGCGCGACAGGTCGTCCGTCGTCTCGCGCAGGGTCACGGCGCGGCCACGGAAATTGTCGTCCTCGAACAGGGTGATCTCGCCCGCATGGGCGCCGGCGTGGGCCGCCAGCGACAGCAGCAAGGTTGCGGCGCATGCCGCAGCATGTTTGAAAGGGCCCGTCATGATTAACTCCATTCTTCATTCTTTGGTGATGATTTTCCTGGTCAAAACGCCAGGGTGTTAGTGTAACAAATACAAGGCCAAGCGGACGGCCCGATCACACGCTCAGTACAGGCGGCGCAGCGAGGAAATGCGCTTGTCGAGCGCCGTGTTCAGCACTTCATACTTGCCCGGTCCCATGCGCTCGCAGGTGCCGTTGAACTGGGAATCCGTGCACACTTCCCAGGTGCCTTCGTTCACGGCGATGGATTCGGCCTGGTCATTGAAGTTCAGGCGCACCAGGTCGCTGACGTCGCGGTTCACCTGCAGCCCGGGTCCTTTCAAAAATGCGCGGCCGTACAGCACCACCAGGCCCGCGTCATTTTGCGGACGGTTCTCTTCGCGCGGATCGACCAGGCGCGCCGACGACACGCGCCCATTCAAGCTGCCCAGGTCATCGTGGCTGCCAGGGCCGAACACGCGGCAGCTGCCACGGTAGTTGGAATCGCTGCACAACTGCCAGTAGCCATGCTCGATGCGCGCGCTGCTGGCGCGGTCATTGAAGCTGATGTCGACCAGGTCGTCGCGGTCCGAATTGACGCCGGCCGACGCGCCGCGCTGGCTGCTGTCGGCATACAGTTCCAGCGCCGCGCGGCGGCCACCGCTGCTGCCGCTCCCCTGCCCGCCGCCGATTTCGCGCACGGACGAAATTTTATCGTTCATGCCCGGCAGCGAGCGGTAATCGCCTCTTTCCAGCGTCTTGCAATCGCCCTTGAAATCGGCATCCTTGCACACCTCCCAGCTGCCCGCATCGACCTGGATGCTCGACACGGTATCGTTGAAATTGACGCGCGACAAGTCATCGGTCGTATCGCGCAAAACCACTACCCTGCCTTTGAAATTATCATCGGTGTACAGGCGGATTTCGCCGGCCTGCGCCGCGAGGTGGACAAACAACGAACTGGCGCACAGCAGGGCAAAGGCGAACGGGCGATTCATGGGGTGGTCTCCGGTGGCGGCAAAGGCAAGTGATCGACATGACAACTGATGTCAGTGTAGCCATCCGTAGAAAAAACGGTGTAACAAAGTATGGGAAAAGCACAATAAATTGTTACCAAAAGCAATAGCCGGCCCCCGCAGGGACCGGCCACTCTTGCCAGCCCCGCGTCAGCGCACTTCGCGCACCGACGAAATGCGGTTACTCAGGCGTTCCAGGCTCGCGTAATCGCCGGGACCCAGCGTGCGGCAGCGGCCACGGAAATCCACGTCCTCGCACACCTCCCAATAGCCGGAGCGCACGCGCACGCTTTGCACCGTGTCGTTGAAATCGCGCTCGCGCAAGTCGGCAGCGCCATTGCGCACGGTCAGACTGCGGCCGGCGAAATCATCGCGCGTATAGAAGGTCAGTTCGCCGCCCAGCGAGCGCCCTGGCAAATGGCCGCGCTCCCGGTCGCGCTCCCAGCGGTGATCCCGATCTCGATCCCGGTCACGGCCCGGATGACCGTCCCAGCCGCCGCGCACTTCGCGCAGCGAGGTGATTTTGTTGGCATGGCCGTCCAGCGACGGATACTCGCCCGCCTCGAGCAGAAAGCAGGCACCACGGAAATCGGCTTCCTCGCACGCTTCCCAGCGTCCCGAGCGCACGCGGATGCTTTGCGTCGTATCGTTGAAACGGACATCTTCCAGGTCGGCGACGGCATCGCGCACGGTGTGCGAGCGGCCGTGATAATCGTCGCGCGAATACAGGGTCAGTTCGCCGGCGCCGGCCAGTTCGGCCGTCATGGCGGCACCCAGCAACAGGGCGCAGTTCAAGGCTTTCTTCAACATGGTCTTACTCCATAGTCAGGATAGTACGGTGTGACTATTTGGTCATTTTGCCAAATAGAGCGCGCAGTCTATCCGCGACTGGCCCACTTGGCTGTAACAAATGATTACCGCGCCCGGGCGCCAGGAATGCCTCGACGGACAAGCACGGCGAATGCCAGTAGAATGTTGTGTTTAGTCAAGGTTGCCGCCTATGCCACACACTACCTCATTCACCCTGCCTGCCGTCCGTACTGAAATTTCCTCACTGTGGAAGCTGGCGTGGCCCATCCTGATCGGCCAGCTGGCCACCGTCGGCATGGGCGCGGCCGACGTGGCGATGACGGGCCATACGAATCCCGAGGAACTGGCGGCCGTGTCGCTGGGCGCGGCCATCTGGTCCATCGTGCTCGTCACCGTGAGCGGCATCATGATGGCGATCAATACCCTGGTAGCGCATGAAATCGGCGCCGCGCGCCACGACCAGGTGCCGCACATCGTGCGCCAGTCGCTGTGGAAGGCGCTGCTCGTCGGCCTGGTGGCCTGCCTGCTGACGAACATGGCGGCGCTGGTGTTCGACCACCTGATGCTCGAACCCGCCGTGGCGGCCAAGGCCAAGCTGTTCGTGCACATCATCAGCTGCGCGCTGCCGCCGTTCGCCGCCTACCGCGCGCTGTACGGCTACAGCACCAGCATCAACCAGACCAAGCCCGTGATGGTCATCGCGCTGGCCGCGCTGGCGCTGAACATTCTCGTCAACTATCTGCTGATCTACGGCCATTGGGGCATGCCGAAGATGGGCGGCGTGGGCTGCGCCGTGGCCACCACCTGCTGCGTGTGGATGATGCTGCTGGCCATGCTGGCCTGGATCAGGATCGCGCCCGCCTACCATGCCACGTATCCATTCACGCACTGGGAATGGCCGCAGCCGTCGTCCATCGGCCCCATGCTGCGCCTGGGCCTGCCCATTGGCGTCACCTACTTTGCCGAAGTGAGCGCCTTTGGCGTCATCAGCCTGCTGGTGGCGCGCTTCGGCGTGATCCAGGTGTCGGCGCACCAGATTGCCCTGAATTTCTCGTCCGTCGTCTTCATGGTGCCGCTCACTTTCGGCATCGCGCTGGTGACGCGCGTGGGCCATGCCGTGGGCGAAGCCAATCTGCACCGCGCACGTTTCATTTCGTGGGTGGGCGTGGCCATGTCGCTGACGGCGGCCATCGTCTCGGCCACCGCCATCACCGTCTTCCGCCACCAGATCGCGCAAGCCTATACGTCCGATCCGCAGGTGCAGGAACTGTGCGCGCAGCTGCTGCTGTTCGCCGCCCTGTTCCAGCTGTCCGACGCTACGCAGGTGGCCACTTCCTGCGCCATTCGCGGCTACAAGGTGACGCGCCAGCCGATGCTGATCCAGCTGCTGGCGTTCTGGGGTTTCTCGCTGCCCATCGGCTATGTGCTGGGCCTCGCGCCGCAAGGCTTCATCTGGTCGCCGGCCGAACCGATGGCCGCCGCCGGCTTCTGGATCGGCCTCGTCACGGGCCTGACGGTGGCCGCCGTGCTGCTGACCTGGTATTTGAACCGCCTGTCGCTGCAGCGCCTGCGCGCCGCCCGATAAGCCGACAAGGAAACCGCCATGCCACAGCCCCGCCCCTTCAGGCAAGTCGATGTCTTCAGCACGGTGCCGTTCATGGGCAATCCGCTGGCCGTGGTGCTCGACGCCGACGGCCTCGATGACGCGCAGATGCAGGCGATCGCGCGCTGGACGGGCCTGTCGGAAACCACCTTCGTGCTGGCGCCGCGCGACCCGGCAGCCGATTACCGCGTGCGGATTTTTTCGCCCGAGATGGAATTCCCGTTCGCCGGCCACCCGACCCTGGGCACGGCGCATGCCCTGCTCGATGCGGGCATGCGGCCCAAGGGCGCGCGCATCGTGCAGGAATGCGGCGTCGGCCTGGTGCAGATAGAACGCGGCGCCGGCGGCGTACTGGCGTTCCAGGCGCCGCCCTGCACCACGCGCGCGCTCGTCCCCGCGCTGCTGCCGCTGCTGCAAACGGCACTGGGCGACACGGCGGCCGCTGGCGGCACCGTCGTCGACATGGGCATCCGCTGGCTGTGCGTGCCGCTGCCAAGCGCTGCGGCCTGCCTGGCCGTCCATGCCGACATCGCGGCGATGACGGCATTGCTGGCAGCGTCAATGGCTGACGGACTGGCACTCTACGGCGCGCACGGCGCCGGCGGGCCGGCCGATTACGAAGTGCGCGCGCTGCTCAGCGAGCACGGCGCGCTGGTCGAGGATCCCGTCACGGGCAGCGCCAACGCCTGCATCGCGCACCTGATGGCAGGCGCCGACTACCGCGTGCGCCAGGGCACCTGTTTGCAGCGCGACGGCCGCGTGTCCGTCAATTTCCGCGATGGCCACGCCTGGATAGGCGGCGCATGCCTGACCGTGATAGCAGGTACGATATTGGCCTGAACCAGTGAAAGCGCCATGGAATGGGCGGCTGTTGGATATTTTTGACGAAGGAAATACGGCCAGGAACGTCTTATTCCGTGGCCGGGGCTATCGCATAAACAGGCACGCTCTGGTATCGTCTTACGCTTAGGCAACGCTCAATCCTGCCTGCCCTGTTTGGCATGCAGCGTTATTCATTCTTCCAACTACCGAGACATCCATGCGTTTTATTCTTTGTTTTCTGGCCGCGATGGCCAGCGTTCCCGCATCAGCTGAAAAGCTGACCCTGGAACGCATCCACGCCGATCCGGCGCTGGCCGGCCCCGGCGTGCGCAACCTGAAGGTCTCGCCCGACGGCGAGCGCGTCACGTTCCTGCGCGGGCGCGCCGACAACCAGTTCCAGCTCGACCTGTGGGAATTCAAGCTGAAGGACAAGAGCACGCACCGCCTGGTCGACTCGAAGGCGCTGGTGCCGAATGAAACGATTTCGCCCGAAGAGCAGGCGCGCCGCGAACGCGAGCGCACGGCCAGCCTGAACGGCATTCTCAGCTACAGCTGGTCGCCCGATGGCAAGCAGCTGCTGGTGCCGCTGGCCGGCAATCTGTACCTGGTCGACGCGGCCCACCCGGACAAGGCGCGCCTGGTCGCCAAGGGCAATGTGCTGGACCCGAAAATTTCGCCGAAAGGCCGCTACGTGTCGTTTGTGCGCGATCAAAACATCTATGTGATCGACCTCAAGACGGACAAGGAACGCCAGCTGACCACCGATGGCAAGGGCACGATCCGCAACGGCGAAGCCGAATTCGTGGCACAGGAAGAAATGGGCCAGCGCACCGGCTACTACTGGGCGCCCGACGATTCCGCCATCGCCTACAAACGCTATGACGAAGCACCGGTGCCCGTGGTGCGCCGCTTCGAAATCTTCGCCGACCGCACCGACGTCGTCGAGCAGCGCTACCCTGCCGCCGGCGACCCGAACGTGCTGGTGCAGCTGCTGATCGTCTCGCCGGAAACGGGCGCGCAGCGCCAGGTGGATCTGGGCACGAACCCGGACATCTACCTGGTGCGCGCCGACTGGAGTGCGGACAGCAAGTCGCTGGTCTACCAGCGCCAGTCGCGCGACCAGAAGACCCTCGACCTGGTGGCTGTCGATGCAGCCACCCTGGCGCAGCGCACCCTGCTGACGGAAACGTCGACAACCTGGGTCAGCATCCATGACGACCTGCGCTTCCTGTCGAACGGTACCTTCCTCTGGTCGTCCGAGCGCACGGGCCGCAACCATCTGTACCTGTACGACATGGGCGGCAAGCTGCTGCACCCGGTCACGTCGGGTGCATGGGGCATCGACAGCGTGCTGGCGGTGAACCAGAAAACCGGCAAGGTTTATGTATCGTCGAACCGCGACGCCGTGATCGACAAGCAGACCTACGCCCTGGCCCTCGATGGCAGCACGGCCGACAAGCCGCAGCGCGTAACGAAAGCCGATGGCTGGCACGACACGACGTTCTCGCGCAATGGTGAAGTCTTCGTCGACACCTATTCCGACCCGGCCACGCCGCCGCAAGTGAGCATCCGCCGCCCGGACGGTGCCATGGTGGGCTGGCTGGAAGAAAATGCGCTCAACGCCAGCCATCCGTATTTCAAGTACAAGGCCGACCACTTGCCGACCGAGTACGGCACCCTGAAAGCCAACGATGGCCAGACCTTGCACTATTCCATCGTCAAGCCGTCGAACTTCGACGCGACCAAACGCTATCCCGTCTACCTGTCGACGTATGGCGGCCCGCACTCGCAGCACGTGGCGCGCCGCTGGGGCAACAACTTCGACCAGTACATGGCGCAGCAAGGCTTTGTCGTCTTCCGCCTGGATAACCGGGGTTCCTCGCGCCGCGAACGCGCGTTCACGGACGCCATCTATCACAACCTCGGTGCGGCCGAAGTGGCCGATCAACTGGTCGGCATCGACTGGCTGGGCAAGCAAAGTTTCGTTGACGCGAAACGCATTGGCGTGTTCGGCTGGAGCTACGGCGGCTTCATGACCCTGCGCCTGCTGTCGGCCGCATCAAGCAAGATCGCCATGGGCGTCTCGGTGGCGCCCGTGACCGACTGGTCGCTGTACGACACCCACTACACGGAGCAATTCCTCGGAATGCCGAAGGAAAACGTGGATGGCTACAAGGCCAGCACCGTGTTCGCCCACCTGGACGGCTTGCAGTCGCCGCTGCTGCTGGTGCACGGCATGGCCGACGATAACGTCTTGTTCAGCAACAGCACGCGCCTGATCGACGCGCTGGTGAACCGCGGCGTGCAGTTCGACCTGATGACGTATCCGGGCGCCAAGCACGGCATCTCGTCGCGCGCGGGCCAGCGCCATGTCTACAAGAAAATTGAGATGTTCTTCAAGCAGAACCTGATGAAGCCAGCACAGTAAGCTTGCGCTGCATCCAATAAAAAACCGCCGCCTGTCTTGCGACAGGCGGCGGTTTTTTAATTAGTACTGCCAGAATTAAGGCTTGCGCGTGATGGTTTCCACCGCGTCTTTCACATCGCCAACTTTCTTCTGCACTTTGCCTTCGACCTGGTTTGCCAGGCCCTTGGCTTGCTGTTCTTCGTTGCCGACGACTTTGCCAGCGGCTTCCTGGATTTTACCGCCGACTTCCTTCAGTTTACCTTCGACTTGATCTTTGTTCATGATGGATCCTCACTGTAGTTGGTACATCTGTTGTCCAGCCCGCAAGGGCCGGTACTGCGGCTCACACGCTGTTGCAAACTGCTTGCTGCGTGTCGATGTGTCCATAGTACGCAGTGGCGATCAAAGGCTCTGTACGGTTCCTAACACAGCGCCAACATCGTCGATCAGGCCGTCAAATCCTTGCGCCATACAGTGGCCAGCCACGGCTGCTGGTCGCGCGGCAAGCCGGGCGGACGGTAGTACTGCTCGATCAAGGTAAAACCGGCGCCCTGTACGTACGCGGCCCACGTCGCTTCGTCGTGGTAGCTGCCATAGCGCGCGCCATTCCAGCCTTCCTGGTTCTGCCCGCGCGGGTTCGAGCTGAACAGTACGCCACCGCGCTTCAGGCAGGAGTACAGGGCGCGCAGCACGCCGGGCAAGACGGCGCTGGGCACGTGGAACAGCACGGCATTGGCGAACACGCCGTCGAAGTGCCCGGCAGGCAGATCAAGGTCGACGAAATCCTGCTGCCACACGGTGCAGCCGCTGTAGGCGCGCGCCATCTCGACGAAGCGGGGGCAGCCATCGACGCCCGTGGCGTGATGGCCCATGGCCGTGAACGCCTTCAGGTCGCGGCCCGGGCCGCAACCGAGGTCGAGGATCGCCAACGGCGCAGGCTTGCCGATGGCCCCCAGCAGCGCGGCGATGTTCTGGCTGACATCGTGGTCGCGCGTGCCTTCGAAAAACTGCTCGGCGCTGGCATCGTAATGGGCCAGCGTGCGCCCCGTGATGGCGTGGATGGGGTCTTGCTGATCTTGCTGCGGGGTCGGCTTCATGGCGCTCCTGTCATCGATGGGCGCATTTTACGCTGCCGGCCGACTCCCCGTCCGGCACCGCTTATGTCTACCAGACGCGCACACGCTGTTGCGGCGCCAGGTACAGTTGCTGCCCCGACTGGACGTCGAAGGCCGGATACCAGGCGTCGAGGTTGCGCACGGTGGCGGCGCGGTATTGCGCCGGCGCATGGCCATCCGTGAGGATTTGCTGGCGCGCCGCCGCTTCGCGCGCCTTGCTGCGCCAGCTGACGCCGTAGCCGATGAAGAAATCGCGGTCCGCGTTCGACTGCGCCGGCTTGCCCTGTTGCGACAGCGTGAACGCATCATGCGCGGCCGCCACGCCGGCCAGATCGGCCAGGTTTTCGCTCAGGGTCAGCTGGCCATTCACGGCCAGGTCGGGAAACGGCTTGTAGGCCGCGAACTGCGCCACCAGCTGCTGGGATGCCGACTGGAAATGCGCCAGGTCGGCCGGTGTCCACCAGTCGCGCAGCTTGCCCTGGGCGTCGAACTGCGCGCCCTGGTCGTCGAAGCTGTGGCTGATCTCGTGGCCGATGGTGGCGCCGATGCCGCCATAGTTGGCCGCATCGGATGCCTGCGGGTCGAAGAATGGCGGCTGCAGGATGGCGGCGGGAAAATTAAGTGCATTTTGCAGCGGCAGGTTGACGGCGTTGACCAGCTGCGCCGGCATGGCCCAGGCCTTGCGGTCCGGCGACTGGCCCAGCTTGGCCAGTTCCCGGCGATAGTGAAACTGTTCCGCCCGTTGCACATTGCCCAGCGCGTCGCCGCGCACCACGCGCAAGCCCGCATAGCTGTCCCAACGCTCGGGATAGCCCACGCCCACGTACAGGGTCTTGAGTTTTTCCTGCGCCTGCGCCTTGGTGGCGGGCGCCATCCAGTCCAGCTTGTCGATGCGGCGCGAGAAGGCGGCGACGATATTCGTCACCATGTCTTGCACGCGGGCTTTCGATTCCGGCGGGAAGTAACGTTCCACGTACAGCTTGCCGACGGCGTCGCTCAGGGCCGCATTCGTCGCCTCCAGCGCCCGCTTGCTGCGCGGCGACTGCTGCGGCGTGCCGCTCAGGGTGCTGCCATAGAAGGCAAAGCGCTGCTCGGCGGCCGCCTTCGGCAGAATCGTGCTGAAATGGTTGATGGCGTGGAAGGCCAGGAAATCCTTCCAGGTGGCCAGCGGCACGCTCGCCACCAGCGCGGCGCTGCCCGTCATCGCCGTCGGATGCCAGACGATGAAATCCGTCTGCTGGCCCAGCCCTGCCGCCTGGAAGAAAGCTTTCCAGTCCAGGCCCGGCGCCTTGCTGGCGAAGTCGGCGGCGTGCCACGCGTTATTGCCCTTGGCCACATCGGCCGAATCTTCGCGGCTGGCGTGACTGGCGGCAATTTGCTGTTCCAGCGCAAACACGCGCGCGGCGCGGCCCGCCGCATCGCTGTAGCCGGCCTGCCGAAGCATGGCGGCAATATGCGCCTGGTAAGCCGTGCGCAAGCCCTGCATGCGCGCGCTGTCGCCCTGGTAAAAGGCGCGGTCGGGCAAGCCCAGTCCGCCCTGCAGCAGGTAAGCCACATTGCGCGTGGTGTCGTTCAAGTCTTGCGCCACCCACAGGCCAAACAGGTTTTCCGTATGAAAATTGGTGGCGTTGAGCGGATCGACATCGGCGCGCAAGCTCTCGCCCAGCGCACGGGCCAGCCCTGCCTGGTCGCGTATGCCATTGATCTTGCTCAACAGTGGCTTGATCGGCGCCCAGCCTTTCGCTTCGATAGCCGCTTCATCCATCCAGGAACGGTAAAAATCGCTGACCTGGCGCGCGGAGGCATCCGTCTGTGGCGCCGCCGCCAGGCCTCCGACGAGGCCGATGATGCGCTCGTTGGTCGCGTTGGCAAGGATGGCGAACGAGCCCCAGCTGCTGCGGTCGGCGGGAATCTCGGTGCTGCGCAGCCAGTCGCCATTCACGTAGTCATAGAAGTCGTCGCCAGGCAAGACTTTGACGGGGACAGCGGCAGTGGCGCCGGCGGCCTGGCCGTGCGCCTGAGCCGGAAAACCGGCCAGCGAGACGCCGGCCAGGGCGATGACGATGGCAGCCTGGACTGGCGTGCGGGGCCAGGAAAAACGCAAACCGTGCATGGCGATCCTTTCGATGAAAATAGCCAAAATCATAGCCTGAAATCATACCTTTTTTGGGCCCGACAACCATCCCCAAACTTTTTTTCATGCGGACAAAAAATCAGCTTATAGTTGAACGACCCCGTGCCGCGTGTACGCCAAAGGAGATTGCCATGCAACTGGAAGCGCTGTTCCAGCAACCCCACGCCCTGCCTGCCGCCCCGAAGATCGTCAATGAACTGGTACGCAGTTTCGACAACCCCGCCATTGCCACCGAAGACATCGCGCGCCAGCTGGGAGCGGACCCGGTGCTGAGCGCCAAGCTGCTGCGGCTGGCCAACTCGGCCTATTACCACGTCTCGCGCAGCGTCGGCACGGTGGAAGACGCCGTGCTGATGCTCGGTTTTGTGACCGTGCGCACCCTCGTCATCAGCTCGGGCCTGGTCAGCGGCTACAAGACCGTGCCCGGCCTGAATCTGCCGCAGTTCTGGCGCTACAGCCTGCACAGCGCCGTGTCGGCCCGCTGGATCGCCAGACAGACGGGCGACAACCAGGACCTGGCGTTCACCGTCGGCATGATGCATGCGATCGGACAATTGGTGATCCATGCCGCCATGCCCGAGCAAGCCATGCAGCTCGACAAGATCGCGCCGCCGCTCGATGCGCGCCGGCTTGATGCGGAACGGGTGTCGCTGGGCTATGACTATGCGCAAGTGGGCGCCGAACTGACGCGCCGCTGGAAGTTCCCTGCCACCTTTGCCGAGGCCATCGCCGCCTTTCCCGATCCGCTGGCCAAGACGCCCCTGAACCGGCTGGCCGCCATCGTGCACCTGGCTTCCTGGCGCGCGCGCATCGAGGAAAATGCCTTGAGCAATGAAGAAATCATCGCCTGCTACCCGAATGAAGTGGCTGAAGCGCTCGGTTTACCGCCGTCCGTGCTGGTGGACAGGATGCCGCCGCCTGCCGAACTGAGTGCGGGACTGGAAGAACTCGTCAAATAAACCGATCGCGGCCGGAATCGTCTCCCCAGCATCCATGCGGGTTTTGCGGGCGATTCCGGCGGCCAGGCAAAACCATTCAGATTATTTTCACTTTTTTTTCAAAAACACCCTCAAGTTCCCGCTGAACCTGCCGCTAATCTGGACAAGCGGTAATCCATTCACTAGTTACGGGTGTGCTCATGACCTCCAACGACGTTCTCTCGATGTATGAAAATATTGCAGGAATGACCAACAAAATGGTCGTGGCCGCACGTTCGAGCGACTGGGATGGCTTGGATACCCTGGAAAACCAGTGCGCCAGCGCAGCCAGCGCGACCTTGACGGGCAGCATGCCTGCCCAGGCCGGCGCCTCGCGCCTGCGCAAGATCGACTTGCTCAAGCAAATCCTGGCCAATGACCGCGAAATCCGCGCCATCACGGAACCGTGGATGACGCAGCTGTCGAACATCATGCCCGGATCGCGCGCCCGCATGTAAATAAGCAAGCTTGCCACGCCAGAAACGATAAAAGCACCCGAGGGTGCTTTTTTTACGCCTGCCGCCGTGCCAGGGAGCGCGCCATCTGCGACACTCAAAAAGCAAGGAGGGGGAATTTGGAAGGCGAACCCCAGGTATCTCCTGGCGTCGCCTCGCTGCCGGTTGCATCCGGCGTTCGCGAGCACATCGTCGGCATCGCAAACCGCTTCCAGTCCCAGGCGTTTATGCAACGCTACACCTGTTTGCCGCGCCACACTATCGTTGGTGACTGCGACAGGCTGGGGCTGTTTTGTCGTAGAGCAAGTCCACTGAGTTAATCATATCACCATCTTTGAAAAATAGGCAACACCGTACACAGGCACTTTCTATCTTTTTTAAATATCTTTTTTTATATCAAATTTTTAGCGCGGCCTTGCAGCAGCATTAACGCGAGAACGGCTCCGTTTCCGCCTCGGCCGCTTCCTCCTCCACCGCCTCCGTCAGTACCGGCACCTCTTTCTTGCGGCCGAACGGCTTGCGCAGCAGGACCCAGTATTTCGACGGCGCGCCCGGCCCCGCCACCTGCCTGCGCTTGCGCACGACATACACGATGAGCGCCGTCAACAGCAGGAAGGCCAGGGTGCCGATACCGAGCCACAGCAAGCCGTTGCCGCCCGTTTTCTTTTCCTTGTCGGCTGCAGGCGCCGCGTGCAGGGGCTTGGGCTTGACATGCGGCGCCTGCGCCTCGACCGGCGCGGCAGCCGGCACAGCGGCGGCGGTGACGGGCTGAGCCAGCGCCTTTTGCAAGGCGCCGATCTTGCCTTCCAATTCACCGAGCTTGTCATTCAGGGCCGCATTTTTCTCATCCAGCGCCACGCACGCTTGCGCCTGCCCAGCATCCACCTGGGGCGCGCAAGCGGCGACGGGCGCCCTGACACGGCGCAGCGGCGGCGGACGCAGCGCGGGAGCCGCCGGCGTAGGCACGGCAAGCGGCGGCACGAACACGCGCGCCGGACGCACCAGTCCCTCGGCCCGCGCGCGCGCTGCCAGCGCGGCGGCATCGGGCGGCGGCGTGCCGGACGCAGTGCGCGGCAGCGGCAAAGGCACGGTCACGGGCGCCGGAATGACGGGCCTGACTGGCGCACCGGCAGCGACGGCGGCGGGCGGTGCCGGCGTCAGCCACAGCGTACCCAGACGCACGACGGCGCCGCTACCATTACCCAATAACAAATACAAATGTACATGACCCGCCTGAATCGCTTGCCGGGTAGTCACGCGCACATACTGCCGCCCACCGCGTTCCAGCGGACTGATCATCAAAGTTTGCAAGGCCGGGTCCATGCCGATGCCGCCGCCCCGGTACACATCGGGCGAGGCCAGGCGCACGGCCACGCCGCCGGCCTCTTCTGGAGTAAGGGCCGTCAGTTCGATCTCGGCCAGCAAGGGCTGCCCTACATGTGACAGCACCGCCATCTCGCCCAGTTCGGCCGCCATCACGGGCGGCAAGGCCAGGCTGGCGGCGGCGCACGCGATCAGGGACCAACGGGTAACAATGCTGCTTTGCATGGACTGATCGCTTTGATAACAAGATAGGAAGGGGAACTCGTCTGTCTTTAACGGCAGGAAATCGCAAAAATATAGATGGACCAAGGGAAAAATGATGCAATACAGCATCATCCTGTGTCTTTTTGACGTCTGGAGTACACTCGATCCACCTCCATCGATGAAAGGGATGCCATGAGTAGCAGAATCGAACGCGACAGTTTCGGCCCGATCGACGTACCCGCCGACCGGCTTTGGGGAGCGCAAACGCAGCGCTCGCTTGAGCACTTCCATATCTCCACGGAAAAGATGCCGCCTGAACTGATCGCCGCCCTGGCCACCGTCAAGCGCGCGGCCGCCCACGTCAACCTGGAGCTGGGCCTATTGGATGGCAAGAAGGCTATCGCCATCACGCAAGCGGCCGACGAAGTGCTGGCCGGCAAGCATGACGCAGAATTCCCGCTGGCCGTCTGGCAGACGGGCTCCGGCACGCAAAGCAATATGAACATGAATGAAGTGCTGGCCAACCGCGGTTCCGAGCTGATCGGCGGCTTGCGAGGAGAAGCGCGCCTGCTGCACCCGAACGACGACGTCAACCTGGGCCAGTCCTCGAACGACATCTTTCCCACCGCCATCCATGTAGCGGCCGCACTTGCCGTCGCCAACACGGTCCTGCCGCCGCTGCGCCAGCTGCGCGCCACGCTCGACGCGAAAGCCACGGAGTTTGCCGATATCGTCAAGATCGGCCGCACGCATTTGCAGGATGCCACGCCCTTGACCCTGGGCCAGGAATTTTCCGGCTATGTGGCGCAGCTGGACTTTGCCGAGCACATCATCACGGCATCGCTGCCGCCGCTGCTGCAGCTGGCCGCCGGCGGCACGGCCGTGGGCACGGGCTTGAATGCCCACGTGGAATTTGCCGGTCGCATTGCGGCGGAACTGGCACGCCTGACGGGCCAGCCGTTCGAGACGGCCAGCAACAAGTTTGCCGCCCTGGCCGCCCATGATGCCCTGGTGGCCGCCCATGGCGCGCTGAAAACCCTGGCCACGGCGCTGATGAAAATCGCCAACGACGTGCGCTGGATGGCGTCCGGCCCCCGTTCCGGCCTCGGTGAAATCACCATCCCCGAAAACGAGCCAGGCAGTTCCATCATGCCGGGCAAGGTCAATCCCACCCAGTGCGAAGCACTGACCATGCTGTGCTGCCAGGTGTTCGGCAACGACGTCGCCATCACGGTGGGTGGCGCCTCGGGTAATTTCGAGCTGAACGTCTTCAAACCCTTGATTGCGCACAACTTCCTGCAAAGCGCGCGCCTGCTGGGCGACGGCATGCGCAGCTTCGACGCGCATTGCGCGCACGGCATCGCGCCGAACCGTGGTCGCATCGCCGAGCTGATGGAGCGCTCCCTGATGCTGGTCACGGCGCTGGCGCCACACATCGGCTACGACAAGGCGGCGCAAATCGCCAAGCAGGCCCAGCATGAAGGCACGACCCTGAAGCAAGCGGCACTGGCCCTGGGCTATGTGACGGAAGAGCAATTCAGTGCATGGATCGTGCCACTGGAGATGACGCAGCCCAACAAAAGCTGACTTACACCCTGCATTGCTGGCGGCTTCAGGTAAACTATGGATTAGTTGAGGTCGTCATCAAGTGTTGAAAACACATCATTGCAATAAGGGATACAATGCAAAAAGTAAGCTTTGATTTAACATCCGAGTTCGTCGAGCTGAACCAGCTGCTGAAGCTGGTCGGCTTGTGCGACAGCGGTGGCGCAGGCAAGGTCATGGTCGATAGCGGCGTGGTGAAGGTCGATGGCAAGAAGGAATTGCGCAAGACCGCCAAGATCCGCGCCGGCCAGGTCGTCAGCGTGGGCGATATCCGTATCACGGTCGTCGCTCCCGTCTGACTCCGGCATGGGGGGGCGAAAGCAGCCCCATGCGTCCAGCCAGCACCGCTGCCAGCCCGGCTGCCCAAGTCAAGCTGCGACACGTCGTTATTGTCAGATAAATATCGATTGCGGAAGGGAAGCGCCATGGACCATCCCGAACACGGTACGCGCAGCCAGGAACGCCTGATCGGCGACTTGCGCCAGGTAATAGAAAACGCGGAAGAATTGCTGCGTAACACAGACAAATACACCAGCAGCCTGTATCAGAGCGCACGCGCCAGGCTGGAACTGGCCCTCGTCGGGGCCACCGCCGAGCTGGCCCGCTTTGAAGAAGAGCAAGTCGCGCGCATGATGGACGCCACCCTGGCCGCGAATGCCCTGTACCGCGATCAGACGGGCGAAGCGCGCCTGCTGCGGGCCTTCGAATAAAGTGTCACGCCGCCAGCACCGCATGCGCCAGCCACTGGCGCAGGCGGGCGGCCAGGTCGAATGCCGGATCCCGCTCGAACGCCGCATCGAGCGCGGCGCCAAACGTTTGTCCCTGCCGCAACGCCAGCAAGGCCGCATGCGCGGCCGCATCCACTTGCAGCACCTGCGCCTTCCAGCGCGACCTGCATACCAATGTCCAGCTGGCCACCTGCATATCGTGCGGAAACATCCCCTGCTCTTCGCCATCCTGATGCGCATGCCACAGGGCCGCCACTTGCCAGTTCGATGCCAGCAAGGCGCAAGCGGGATGCAAGGTAAAACGGCGCACTTCGAGCTGATCGGGATGCAGGGCGGCCAGCGCCTCGGGCGCCAGCGCTTGCGCATCGGCAGCGTAATGGGCCAGGTGCACGGCCCATTCCAGGCGCGCCATGTCCGGCAGATAGGGCAACTCGGCCGCAGGCGGAAAACTGCTCAGAAAATCGGCGAAACGGGCACCAAACTGCGTCAAATCGGCGCTATCTGACGGATACTGGCGGCCGTACGCGCGCGCCAGGCCGCAAAAAAAATCCGCGCCCACCAGCGCCAGCACGACGGGATAGGCGTGGCCCAGGGAACGGCGCCAGGTGGTGCTCAAATTGCCGCGATACAAAGAGAAACGCTGCGGCACCGCCTCTCCCGCGAACGATGGCAACGTTGCCGCAGTATCGAGCAAGGCCGTGGCAAATGCTTGCTGGCCGACCGCCAGCGCATCGCACGACGCGGGCGGTGGCGCCGCCGCCAGCAGCGCGCCCTGCCATGGCGCTTGCGGCGCATGGCGCGCCAGCATCGCTTGCGCCTTGTCCGCTTCGCCCAGCAGGATATCGAGCGGCGGCAAATCCGTATCCCATTCGACCAGGGTGGGAATGGTGCCAAAGCGCAGCAAGGCGGCCGCATACAAGTCCCAGACGGGCTCGGCCACGGCGGCGCCATGGTGGTCGATCACGGCGTGCGGCGTCAGCAGATGGCCGCCCAGGTGCAGCTCGCCCACGCTGCCCGACGCGATGCTTTGCATGGCAAGCAGGGCGTCTTCGCCGTGGTTGCACTGGTTCACATACAAGTTGTTGATATCGAGCAGCAGCCCGCAGCCGCTGCGGCGGGCCAGTTCCGCCAGGAATTGCGCCTCGCTCATGGCATCGTCGGCAAAACGCAGGTAAGTGGAGACATTCTCCAGCAAGATCGGCCTTTTCAGCACATCCTGCACGCGGCCCACCCTTGCGCACAACAAGTCGAGGGCGGCGCCATTCAAGGCCAGCGGCAACAGATCATTGAGTTGCTGCTGCGCCACGGCGCCCCAGCACAGGTGTTCCGACACGAGGGCCGGCTCGATGCGCTCCACCACGGCGCGCACGCGCTGCAAATGGGGCTCGGAAAAGCCGCGCACGGAGCCCAGGCCAAGGCCCACGCCATGCAGGCTGATCGGGTAATCCTGGCGCAGCGTCTGCAACACATGACTATCCCAGCCAGATGGCTGCAGATAATTTTCGGTATGCACTTCCAGCCAGCCCACGGCGGGCCGGCGCGCCAGGAAGTCGCGGTAGTGCGCGGCGCGCAGGCCGACGCCGGCACGCGCTCGAAGTGGCTGCGGCATGGGCAAGCGGCGAGAGCTTACGGCTGCGTGGCCGGTTTGGCGGCCTTGCCGGCCTTGATGGGCTTGACGGAGCCGCCCGCCTGTTCGCACGTGCCCTTGGCAACATACGCCCATTCCGTGGGCAAGTTGTCCGCCTCGGCCTGGCCCGCGCAGGAATGCGCGCCATCGGACGAGGCGCAATCGTTCTGCCCTGCCTTGGCGACGCCGTAGCATTTTTCCTTGTCGCCAGGAGCGGGACCATCGTGTGCGGTCGCGTTGACGGTGGTGCCGGCACAGAGGCCCGCAAGGGCGGCGGCGATGAGAGCTTGACGTTTGTTCATGGGGAGTCCTCTTGCATGGGTCAAAGTAATGGCACGCCCCGGGCTGCACTATGGGCAACGCGAGGTGATGGACGTCATTTTACTGAATCGGCCGTGCCATGGCGAACCATGGTCAATTAATCAACTTGACAGGAGCAGGAAAAAAGCGGAAACACTGACAAAAACGCCCACTCTCCACCGTCGAGGACGGTGGTGTGGGCATGGGCACGGCAAAGCGCCAGACGGGCGCTACAGACCTGCGCTCAGGCTGTCGTGTTGATGCGGTTACCGAGGTGAGCCGGCAGACTCGGCGCCGACTGTACCGGTGGCAACGCTGCCAGCAAGGCAGTAGCAGTCGAGCTTTGGATATCCTGGGCTTTTTTCAGGACAGTCAAACCGACGGCTTGCCGCGTGCCGGTCTCCGCCATCGTGGTTGACAGTTGAGCAATGCTTCCGACGTCCATACATTTCTCCAATGAGGTTCTACCAGTATTAACGGATGGCGCCGGCAAACCTTTAGCTTATTTTTCCAGCTTATTTTCCAACTGCAGCAGCAACCAGGCCAGTACGTGCTCGCGCGCATTCAAGTCCAGCCATTGCACGCCCTCACGCAGGTCGGCCGGCGCCGGGCTGTCGGAGGCGACGGCGATCACATGCGGGTCGTGCGGATACAGGGGCGCCTGCCCCACTTCCGGGCGGAATACTTCCAGCTTGGGGATGGGGTCCGTCTTGAAACCTTCGACCAGGGTCAGATCCGCCGGCCCCATGCGGGCCAATTGCTGCGCCAGGCTCGGCTCGGGCGCGCCGCGCAACTCATGCACGATGGCAAAGCGATATGGCGACGCCACCAGCACTTCCGCCGCCCCAGCCAGGCGCAACCGGGCGCTGTCTTTTTGCGGCGGTTCCAGCGCCAGGTCATGGTGGCTGTGCTTGACCAGGTTGACACGCAAGCCGCGCGCCGCCAGTTCCTTCACCACAAATTCCAGCAGGGTCGTCTTGCCGCTACCGGAACGGCCGATCACACCCAGTACCGGGTGGGCGGGCATCGCATCGTGCATGGTCACTCCTTGATTGAGAAGCAGTGATTATACGCAGCCCCACCGGCGCCAACGCCCGGGCTCATTGTCCAACTCATTGTCCAGCTCAAGCGCCTGCGACTTTGCCACCCTGCCGCCGGCGCCGGCCCGCCGGCCCGGGCGCTATCTGCGCATTCCTGGCCCAGCGCGCCAATTGCCGATGCGCAGCGATTACGCCCGCTTCGGCATCAGATTGCACGGGCACGGCAGTAACGGCGGCGACCAAGCCTTCAGCCTGCGCCAGCGGGGCGAAGTCATGCGCCCGCACATCCGCTTCCCATGCGGCCCGCTGCGCCAGCACGGCAAAGGGCACGGCGGGTGCCGCGCGCGGCTGCGCCAGGGTCAGCACGGCACCCAGGCCGCTGGCGGCCGCCACGCGCGCGCCCATCTGAGGCAAGCCGCCATCGGCGCCGCGGCAAAATCGCTGCAAGATGGTTTTGATGATCGACGTGTGATCGTATACCTCGTGGCTGACGCTGCCCGGCGCGATCAGCGGCGACACCAGCAGCATGGGCACGCGCACGCCGTACTGGCGAAACGCGGGGTCGTCGTCGGCGGCGGCGGGCGGCGGCACATGGTCGAAAAATCCGCCGTGCTCGTCATAACTGAGGATCAGCAAGGTGCGCGACCAGGCGGGACCGCGCGACAGGGCCTGGTAAACCTGCGCTACCAGCGCCTGGCCGGCGCGGATATCGGCCGGTGGGTGGTCGTCATTCTCAAAAAAATGCGGATCGATCCAGCTGACAGACGGCAAGGTGCCCGCCAGCGCATCGCCGATGAAACCATAGCGGCGCGCGCTGGAGCCGAAGGGCTCATACCACTCGGACGAGCGGTAATGGTCGTCGCTGAAGGCCAGGCTCCAGGGTTTCCAGGCGGAATAAAATTTCCAGCTAAGCTGGGCCCGGTCCAGGTGGCGCACGAAGGACTTGTTCGCATACAGGGGCACGCGCTTGCTGTCGCGGCTGCCGGCCGCCTTGCCGCTGATCGCATACAGGCGGTTGGGCCAGGTGGCGCCCGGCACGGAACTGTAGCAGCGGTCGCAGACGCAGAACTGTTGCGCCAAGAAATCATACATGGGCAAGTCGGCCGCATTATAGTAACCCATCACCAGATCGATGTCGGGGTCGCCCGGATGCGTTTGCGCATAGTCATCGACGAAGCCGCCGTTATTGTTTTGCAATTGCTGCGCCACCGACAGGCCCGTATGCGACGGGTCTTGCTGCGGGCCGAAGGCCGTGCGCTGCAAATGGTGCACAGGATACGTCACGCCCGCGTGCAGGTTGGCATGACTGGACTGCAAGCCATCGATGTCGGCGCGCCCACTTTCCAGGCTCAGGTAGCCCAGCATGTGGTCGAACGAGCGGTTTTCCATCATCAGCACGACGATATGCTCGATGCGCGCCAGGTTTTCCGGCGCATCCGTATCAAGCACACCCTCATTGGCGGCAGCAATCATGGGAACTCCCCGGCCGCGCACAGGGGCGCAGCGACCCTGGTTCGACCAGGCCAGGCCAGGTTGGTTCAGCTATGGCGGCCCGGCCTTGATGCGCAACAAGTCAATACGGCACGCGGTAGCGGTAGCCCTTGAAACTGAAGATGGCCGCCTTCGGCTGCAACTTTTCCAGCACCAGGCCCGGTGCCAGCTCTTCGCCTTCGTGGCGCAGCACCTTGTCGATCAGCAACAGGCGGTCGGCCGGATTCTTCGAATAGATATAGCCGCCGATGGCAATGGCGGGGATTTGCCGCTGTATCGGCTCAGGCAGGTCGCGCATGCCGGGGACACTTTCCTCGGCGGCGGGCGTGGGCGGCACTGCAGGCGCCGGTGCCGCAACGGGCGGCGACACGGCCTGGCCGGGCGTCTCCTGCTTCGGCTCCGCCACGGGCCTGGCATGGTGCACGGGCGCGGCGGTGGCCGCTGGCGGCACGAAGGCCGCCACAGGCGCGGGTGCGACCGCCGCTGGCGGGGCAGCCACGGGCAAGGGCGCGGGCACGGCCTGGGCCAGCACGGCTGGGACGACAGCAGCGGCCGCAGGTGCCGCCGCGTCCGCCTGCCAAGGCTGCCACAGCAGCAGTGCGGCAGCCACGGCCACGGCGACGCCGCCCAGCGCCAGCCACACGGGCGTGCGCCGCGCAGAAGCGGACGCTGCGCCATCATGCAGCTGCACTTGCGGTGCGTGAATCGAGGGCAACTCGCCCAACTGGCGCTCGGCCTGCGATTTTTTCAATGCTTCAAGTATGTAGGACATCTTATTTCCCCGCCACCATCGCCGTCGCAGCGGGTGCTGCCACGGCAGGAGCCGCGCTGCTCAGGCGCGGCTCCGCGTTATCACCCAGTTGCCTCAGGCGTATATACGTTTTCGGACCTGCCAGGCCATCGGCCCGCAAGTTCTGGCTCTGCTGGAAAGCGCGCAGCTGGCCTTGCATCTCGGCATCGAGCGGCAGGTTGGCTGCCGGCACCGGCAAGCTCCGCTGTTGCGCCAGGCGCTGCGCCAGCCAGTCCACGTCGGCGCCGCGGGCACCCAGCGGCACTTCGTCGCGCCAGCTGCGCGGGGCACGCCAGAAGGTGGTAAAGCTGCCATCGCTGCGCTGCGCCAGCTGGGCCAGCGACAGGCTTTGTGGTTTGCCATCGAGCATCAAGGTGGCCGTCTCGCCCTGCAAGCGCGTCAGCAGCGCCAGCTGTTCCGCTCCTTGCCCATCGCGCAAGGTCAGCATGGCGGGAGTATCGAGCACGCGCAGTTCGGCGATGCCGCCCCGGCTATGCAGGCAGCGCAGGCCGGCGCGGGCGCCCGCCTGGCAAGCGTCGCCGGCCGGCAACTGCTCGCCCCACAGGGCGGCCAGCTGGCGCAGCACGGCGTTGCGGTCCGGCACGCTGACGGGCGCAGGCACGGCCACCACTGCAGACGCCGCCGGCATGGAGGCGGCCAAGGCCGGTGCAGTGACCGCCGGTACGGGCATGCCAGCGCGCGGCATGAAATGCCATGCCAGCGCAGCCGTGACCACGGCACCGGCCAGCACGCCACCGGCCACGTGCGGCCAGCGCAAGCCCCGTCCGGCAGCCGGCTTGCCCTCTTCGGCAAACACTTCCTCTGCGGCACGGCGCAATATCTGGCGCGTCACCTGCGCCTGGTTTTCCACGTAGGCGCCCAGCAGCGCGCGGTCGCACAGCAGGTTGATGCGGCGCGGCACTCCCTTGCTCAAGGCATGGATCTGCGCCATCAGGCGCGGCGCGAACGGTGTCTGCGCCGTGCTGCCCGCCACGGCCAGGCGGTGGCGGACATAGCTGGCCGTTTCCTCGGCCGTCAGCGAGCCCAGGTGATAGCGGGCAATCACGCGCTGCGCCAGCTGCTCCAGCTCGGGCCGGGCCAGCATGGCGCGCAATTCCGGCTGGCCGATGAGGATGATCTGCAGCAGTTTGCGCTCGCTCGTTTCCAGGTTCGTCAGCAAACGCAGCTGCTCCAGCACGGCGGCGGACAGGTTTTGCGCTTCGTCAATGATCAGCACATTATTCTTGCCCTGCGCATGGCTGGCCAGCAAGTGCGCATTGATGGCGTCGACATAGCCTTTCACGCTGGCCACGCCGGGCGCCACGGCGATGCGGAATTCCTCGCAGATCGACAGCAGCAATTCCTCGACGGACAGTTTCGGATTGAAGATATAGGCGAGCTGGCAATTTTCCGGAATCTGCTCCATGAAGCAGCGGCACACGGTGGTCTTGCCGGCGCCGATTTCTCCCGTCAGCAGCACGAAGCCGCCGCCGCTGCCCACGCCATACAGCAAGTGCGCCAGCGCTTCGCGGTGGCGTTCGCTCATGAACAGGTAGCGCGGATCGGGGGCGATCGAGAACGGCGATTGCTTGAGCTGGAAATAATGCGTGTACATGAAGACCCTGCGGATGAAACGATCAAAATGCGCGGCGGCAAGCCGAACCCCTCAGCGGGTGCGGGCGGGCGGCAACGGCTTGTATTTGGCGCAATACACTTTCGCCTTGCTGCGGAAGTAGACGATTTTACTGCCAGGCACGGAACCACGGACAGGAAAGGCGGAATTGTCGAGTTTATTGAAACGCAGGCCCGAGGCGCTGCGGATGGCCGGTTCCAGCTTTTCCGGCGTCGCGTCCGCCACCACGCCCATGAAGACGAGGGGGCTGGTGTCGTCACTGACGATCACGTCGGTAACGGGCGCACCCCACAAGGTGGCGTCCGTGCGGAACCAGTAGGCGCCGCCTTCATGCTTGTAGGCGGCGCCGAAAGCCGTCAGCAAATAGGCATAGAAGGCCTTGTTATCGATCTGGTCGATGCACAGCACGGCATTGCCCACCACTTGCCCGAACGTGGACGGCGCTGCCTTTTGCTGCGCCAGCACGCCGGACACGGGGACGCCGCAGGCCAGCAGGGCGAACGCCGCCAGCAGGGCCGGCGCACGCCAGGGGTGCATCAATGCACGGCGCACGCGCATGATCAGCGCTTGCGCTCTTCTTTCTTGACCTTCTTGGCTTCCTTCTTTTCCTTCATGCTCTTGGCCGGTTCCTTCTTGGCTTCTTTCTTGCTGTCCTGTGCCTTGCTCATCATCTACTCCATGCTTGGGCGAAAATGCCTGGGCCATTATGACACTCCCCCATAAAAATGCCACGCAATTTCCCCCATGCAATAGATCCCGTCTGGCAAGCACATGCCGCGCATGCGCTTATTATTTGAAAAAAGATGTTTGCATTTCCATTTTATTATGTTTTAATACACGCAATTTATAAAAAGATATTATTCCGGTGCGGCATGACCAGCGCCTGAAAGCATACAAACTGGGGACAGAGCATAGGCCGGCATACGGCGGGACCATGTGTAACGAATTACAGCCCTCGGCAGAAATACAGAACATGATGAGAAAGATGATCTTGCTGTGCGCGGCCCTGTCGCTCTGGGCCGCTGGCAACACGCATGCGGCAGACAAGCCGACACCGATTCCGCTGGCCGCCTACCAGGCGACGCACGCTCCTCTGGCCGTACGCCTGGCCAGTTTCCAGTTGCCCGACGCCAGCCAGCGTGCGCTCGCGCCGCATGAACCGAGCACGCATTCGCTGCTGCTGGTCGCCATCGTACTGCTGAGCCTGCGCATGCGCGTGCGCGCCAGCAGCGAAAAATTCAGCACCTGATGTGAAAACGGCCGCGCAAGGCGGCCGTTCCAGTCAGGCATCAGCGCACTATCAGTGCAGGCACAGGCGGCGGCGCGTCTTTTCGATCAACTCCGCATCGTAGGGATGCAGGTTCTCGATAAAGAACAATTCCGTTTCCGCTTCATCTTCCAGGCACATTTCGAGCATGACCGGGCCATCGCTTTCGCGGCCCAGGAAATCCTTCGGCCAGCGGTTCTTGCGGTGCGTGCGCATCATTTCCATGCCCAGCTTGGCCAGCGGCGCCGACACGCCGGCGGCCAGCGCCTCTTGCTGCCAGTCATCCCAGTACTCGCTCTTTGCTGCCTTGTCGTTCATCATGCTCTTCCAACTCAGATGTAAAAGGCGGACTTTACTCTTCATGGCGTCCCTTGCCAAGCATGCATACAAGCAATAGCGCAACACCAGACATAGACCAGTCTGAAAAAATTGGCATTAAACAAGGCCAATTTCAATACCATTCTCAAAACACAAAAATCCCTTTATTAACAAATACTTGCAATCTCCAACTCGGGCACGGCACGGCATCGCACAAGGCATTTGTTAATACCACTTAAATACCTGTTGACAAGCCATCGAGGCGACAATATAGTGCCTTCAGCTTTTTCGCCGCCCGAGAAATAAAAAACGAGACAGGCGCAATCAACCATATGCGGGACTGCACAACATGATCGAATACATAATCGGCGTCGACGGCGGGGGCAGCGGCACCCGCGTACGCCTGGCGCGCCTCGATGGCCAGGAACTGGCGCAGGGACAAAGCGGCCCATCCGGCCTGGGACTGGGCATCGAACGCGCCTGGACGTCCGTGGCACATGCCGTCACCCTGGCCTTCCGCGCCGCCGGCCTGGAACAACCGTCGCTGCAGCGCATGGCCATCGGCCTGGGCCTGGCCGGCGTACACAACAAGCAGTGGGCCGCCAGCTTTATCGAACACAATCCCGGCTATGCCTTGGTGGCACTCGAATCGGATGCCCTGACCACCCTGCTGGGCGCGCACGCGGGCCAGCCGGGCGTCATCGTTGCCATCGGCACCGGCAGCGTAGGCGAAGTGTTGCACGCGGACGGCAGCCGCCACGAAGTGGGCGGCTGGGGCTTTCCCTCCGGCGACGAAGCCGGTGGCGCCTGGATCGGCATGCGCGCCATCAACCACGCGCAGCAGGTGGTCGACGGGCGCGTGCCCGGCAGCGCCTTCGCCACGGCCATCATCGACGCCTGCGGCGGCCAGCGCAACGCCATGCAGGTGTGGCTGGCGGCCGCCAGCCAGACCACCTACGCGCAACTGGCGCGGCTGGTACTCGAACATGCGGCCAGCAACGTGGTGGCGCGCACTATCCTGAGCGACGCGGGCCAGCAGATCGCCCTCATCGCCAGGGCGCTCGACCCGGCCGGCACCTTGCCCGTGGCCCTGTGCGGCGGCCTGGCGGCGCCCTTGTCTGGCTACCTGCCGGCGGCATTGTTGCAACTGCTCGTGCCGGCACAGGGCGACTCGGCGGCAGGCGGCCTGCGCCTGATCAGCAAGCACTTGCAGGAGCAATGACCATGCTGACCAAACTGTCCGGCTTCAAACCCAATCCCGCCAGCGACACGCCGCTCTACATGCAACTGGCGAACATGCTGTCGGACGGCATCGCCAGCGGCGACTGGCGCGCCAACCAGGCCTTGCCTTCCGAGCGCGTGCTGTCGGACATCCTGGAAATCTCGCGCGTCACGGCGCGCAAGGCCATCGACATGCTATGCGACCGGGGCATGCTGACGCGCAGACGCGGCTCGGGCACCTACATCACGCCCAAGCTGGAGCAGCCGCTGTCGCGCTTGACGAGCTTTTCGGAAGAATTGCGCCAGCGGGGCTTCACGGCCGGCTCGCGCTGGCTGCAGCGCGACATCGGCGCGGCGGCGCCGCTGGAACTGCTGTCGCTGGGCCTGTCGCCACACATGCCGGTGGCGCGCTTGCGCCGCCTGCGCACGGCCGACGAAGTGGTGATGGCGATCGAGACGACCACCATCCCCGCGCTGTACATGCCGGACCCGCAGCAGGTCACCGATTCGCTGTACGGTTACCTGGAGTCGCGCGGCACCATCCCGATGCGCGCGCTGCAGCATATCCGCGCCGTCAACGCCACGGCGGAACAGGCCAAGCTGGCCAATATCAAGACGGGTGAAGCCATGCTGCACATCACCCGTGTCAGTTATCTCGACAACGGCGCGGCGGTGGAACTGACCCACTCGTATTGCCGCAGTGATTATTATGAATTCGTAGCGGAGTCGCGCAGATGAGCAGCACTATCAAAGGCAATATCCTTACCCCCGGCGGCTGGATCCACGGCGCCATCGCCTTCGGCGAGCGCGTCGACAGCATCACGGGCGAGTCCCTCCACCCGTCGACCAATAGCGACGACTATATTTTGCCCGGCTTTATCGACCTGCACGTGCATGGCGGCGCCGGCAAGGACATCATGCAAGGCGGCGAAGCCGTCTACACCATCGCGGCCATCCATGCGCGCCACGGCACCACCAGCCTCCTGGCCACCACCATGACGGCGCCGCCGGAAGATATCGACATGGCATTGAGCGCCATCGGCATCGCCGCCAACAACCGCCGCCCGAACACGGCACGCGTGCTGGGCGCCCACCTGGAAGGCCCGTACATCAATTCCGGCAAGCTCGGGGCGCAGCCCAACTACGCGCGCGCTGCCACGCTGGCCGAAATCGAACGCCTGCAAACGCTGGCCAAGCTGCGCGTCATCACCGTGGCGCCGGAAATCGCCGGCCACCTGGACCTGGTGCGTGCCCTGGCCGACGCCGGCGTGCGCGTGCAGATCGGCCACACGCTCGGTTCCTATGAAGACGGCGTGGCCGCGCTGGAACATGGCGCCATGGGCTTTACGCATTTGTTCAACGCCATGAGCGGCCTGCACCACCGCGAGCCGGGCATGGTCGGCGCCGCCCTGGCGCACGCCGAATACGCCGAACTGATCCCCGACCTGCTGCACGTGCACCCGGGCGCCATCAAGGTGGCCCTGCGCGCCATCCCGCGCCTGTACTGCGTCACCGATTCGACCGCCGCCACCGGCATGCCGGACGGCGAATACATGCTGGGCCGCCACGCCGTGCAGAAATGCATGGGCGGCGTGCGCCTGCCCGACGGCACGCTGGCGGGCAGCACCCTGACCCTGGACCAGGCGCTGCGCAACTTGGTGGGACTGGGACTGGATCTGGCCGACGCGTCCAAGCGCGTGTCGACCAATGCCGCCGATTACCTGGGCCTGGAAGAACGCGGCCGGCTGGCCCCCGGCACTTACGCCGATCTGGTGGTACTCGATCGCGATCTCAAACTCAAAGCTGTGTATATAGAAGGAGAAATCTGTGACCTCAATGATGCTTAAAGAAGCCATTTCCGCCGCCGAATGCGTCGCCCTGCAACTGGCCAGCGACACGGAACGCTATGCGGAACTGGGCCGCAAATTGAGGAGCACCTCGTTCTCGACCGCGCTGACCATCGCGCGCGGCAGCTCCGACCACGCCTGCAACTACGTCGCCTACCTGATCATGGCGCGCCTGGGCCGTGTCGTGGCATCCTTGCCGATGTCGCTGGTCACGCTGAACAAGTCGCCGCTGGTGACGCGCGATACGCTGGCCATCTCGATCTCGCAATCGGGCCAGAGCCCGGACGTGGTCGAACCGATCCGCTACTTCCGCGACGGCGGCGCCACTACCGTGGCCCTCGTCAACGACATCGATTCGCCGCTGGCGCACGCCGCCGAATGGGCCATGCCCCTGCGCGCCGGCAAGGAACAAAGCGTCGCTGCGACGAAAAGCTTCATCACCAGCCTGGTCGCCGGTGCGCGCATGGTGGCCCAGTGGCAGAACGACCCCGAGCTGCAGGCGGGCCTGGAAGCGCTGCCCGAAGCACTGCTCGAAGCGACCCGCGTCGACTGGTCGCCGGCGATTGACGTGCTGGCGCCGGCGCGCAACATCATGGTCGTGGGGCGCGGCATCAGCTTCCCCGTGGCGCTGGAAGCGGCGCTGAAATTCAAGGAAACCTCGGCCCTGCAGGCGGAAGCGTTCAGCGGCGCCGAGATCAAGCACGGCCCAATGGCACTGATCGAAGACGGCTACCCGCTGCTCATTTTTGCAACGCGCGGCCCGACGCAAGCCGGGCTGCTGCAACTGGCAACAGAGATGCGCGGCCGCGGCGCCAAGGTCTTGCTGGCGGCCCCCGCCGACGTGGCCGAACGCGACCTGACCCTGCCCGTGGCGGCCACGCCGGACCTCGACCCGATCGTCGCCATTCAGTCCTTCTACGTGATGGCGGCGAAACTGTCGGCCGCGCGCGGCATGGACCCGGATGCGCCGCGCCACCTGAGCAAAGTAACAAAGACAAACTAAGCAATACCTGGCAGCTGCGCTCCCGGCACGGGACGCGGCTGCCGGCAGCAGCACCCGAATATAAGCGACGGCAAGGGCATGTACCCGCGCCGCGGACTCATGGACATTGGAGCGCCACGCTCCAGGATAAAAATGACGATCAAGAGACTGTTGGCGGTGTTTGCCTGCGCGGGTCTGCTCGCGCCACAGGCATGGGCTGCCGAAAAAATCGAATTCTGGACCTTCAGCATGAAGCCCAAGTTCACGCCGTATTTCAATGCGGTGGTGGCGCGCTATGAGGCGCAGAATCCCGGCGTCAAAATCGAATGGATAGACTTCCCGTGGGACGTCATCCAGACCAAACTGGTCACGCGCATCGTGGCCGGCACGCCGCCTGCGCTGGTCAGCCTGAACGTGCCCTGGGCCGACGAATTTGCGCGCGACGGCTTGCTCACGCCCATCGATGGCCTGATCGCGGACGCGCGCGCCAGCTACATTCCCAGTGCCCTGGAAGACCTGCGCTTCAAGGGCCGCACCTATGGCTTCCCCATGTACAGCAATGTCGCGGTGATCGCCTTCAATACCGATATCTTCAAACAGGCGGGCCTCGCGCGCGGACCTGCCAGCCTCGATGAACAGCTGGCGTTCGCGCGCCAGATCGCGCAACGCACGGGCAAGGCCGGCATCGCCCCCGCGCTGTCGAAGATCGACGGCCTGTTCATGCAGCAGGGCCTGGCCGTCATCACCGATGGCCGCGCCGTCTTCAATTCGCCGCAGCACGTGGCGCTGGTGCAAAAACTGGCCGACACCTATAAAGTGGGCGGCCTGCTGAAAGAAAGCCTGTTCGCCGAAGATAACTTCCCGGCCGTGATCGACGCCTACAAGGGCGGCCGCCTGGGCATGCTGCTGGCGCCCCCCACGGCCATGCAGCGCATTCGCGGCGATGCGAAAGAGATCTACGCCATCACCGACGTGGCACCCGCGCCGCTTGGCCCCACCGGCATCGCCGACGGCGGCTGGCTGGTGCACTTCGCCATTCCGAAAGGCGTGCCGGCACACCTGTTGCCATCGGTCGGCAAGTTCGCGCGCTTCCTGACGAACGACACCAACCAGCTGGCCTTCGCCAGGCAGGCCAGCGTCTTTCCCACCACCGTCAAGGCGGCGGCCGACCCGTTCTTCCTCGCCACGCCGCAGAACGCGGGCGCGGCCGAGAAAGCCGTCGCTGCCGGCGCCCTGTCGATGGGCCACTCGCGCACCCTGTATGTGGCCGGCATCGACGACTACGACGAGCTGCGCCGCTCGCTGGTCAAAGCCGTCGAGGCGGGCGTGACGGGCAAGCAGGACGTGAAACAGGCGCTGGACCAGGCCGTCGCCATCTGGAACCGCAAGCTGGCCACCCTGCCGCGTCACTGAGGACAGCATGAAACTCACCCACCGCCACACCCTGCAAGCCTGGCTGTTTCTCGCCCCGGCCCTGCTGCTGCTGGCCGCCTTTTCCTTCTGGCCCGTCGGCTACGGCTCCGTGCTGGCGTTTACCGACTACAGCCTGATACGCGAGACGCGCTTCGTCGGCCTGGATAACTTCCGCTATATCTTCAACAACGAGATGTTCGTCTCGGGCCTGAAGAATTCGCTGATGTTTTTGCTGATGGTGCCCTTCGTGCAAGTGGGCGCCATCGTGCTGGCCGTGCTGGTCAACAACCGCCTTCCCGGCATCCGTTTGTTCCGCGCCGCCTTCTACGTCCCCGTGGTGACCACCGTTTCCGTGGTCGGCATCATGTGGGGCTTCATGTTCCACGAACAGGGCGCCTTGAACTACGTGATGCTGACGCTGAAACTGGTGAACGCGCCCGTGGGCTGGCTGACGAACGACAGCCTGGCCCTGTTCGCCGTCATGTTCGTCACCCTGTGGCGCGGCCTGGGCTGGTACATGGTGATGTACCTGGCGGCGCTGCAATCGATCCCGTCGGACATGCAGGAGGCGGCCATGCTCGATGGCGCCAACCGCTGGCAGCGATTCTGGAAAATCACCGTGCCGATGCTGCGCCCCACCATCATGCTGTGCTCCATCCTGTCCGTGCTGGCGGCCCTGAAGGCTTACCAGGAAGTCGACGTGCTGACCCAGGGCGGACCGATGAACTCGACCTTCACGGCGCTGTACTACGCGTATGACCAGGGCCTCAAACACTTGAAACTGCCGCGCGCGCTGGCCGCCAGTTTCGTCGTCTCGCTGTTCTGCATAGCCATCGCCCTGCTGTGCCTGCGCTATCTGAAACCCAAGCACCGCTGACAGGGGCATGACCATGAATACCCGTTCCCGCCCCCTGAAAACCCGCCTGCAACTCATTGGCCAATATGCGGGCCACTATGCCGTGCTGTGCGCGATCGCCGTCGTCTGCGTCTTCCCGTTCTGGTGGACCCTGGTGACGGCCATTTCCACGCAAGGCAATATCTTCGCCTTCCCGCCCACCTTCTGGCCGAAGGCGCCGTCTTTTGAGAACTTCATCGAAGTGTTCAATGCGATCCCGATCTGGTCGTTCTTCAAGAACTCCGTGCTGATCGCCGTGTTCACCGTCTTCTGGAAACTGCTGCTGTGCTCTTTGGCCGCGTATCCGCTGGCGCGCCTGAAATTCCGTGGCCGCAAACTGGTGTTCGGCCTGATCCTGGCCACGCTGGTGCTGCCGTCGGAGGTGAATTTTCTCGTCAACTTCATCACCATCACGCAAATGAGCCTGGTCGACACCTACACGGGCGTGATCCTGCCCAACGTGGTGACGGCCGTGGCCATTTTGCTGCTCAAGCAGGCGTTCGAGGAAGTGCCGCAAGACCTGATCGACGCCGCGCGTGTCGACGGCGCCTCCGAGTGGGTCATCTTCAGCCGCATCATGCTGCCCCTGATCACGCCATGGCTGGCCACCGTCGGCATCCTGACGGCCGTCGAATCGTGGAATGAATACATCTGGCCCTCCATCGTCATGAGCAAACCCGATGAATTCCCGCTGTCGGTGGGCGTGCTGTATTTGCGCGGCACGTTCGGCAGCAGCACGCGCGTGATCGCCGCCGGCACCCTGATCACCATCGTGCCGACCCTGCTGGCATTCCTGTTTACCCAGCGCTTTTTCATGCGCGGCATGGACGGCGCCGTCAAATGAGCGCCGCCATCGCCACCGACCTGCGCCGGCTTGCCGGGCAGCTGCTGATGACGGGCATCCCCGGCACCGAACTCGATGCGGCCACGGCGCAATGGCTGCAGGCCAGCGGCGTGCGCGCCGTGTGCCTGCACGCGGCCAATCTGCGCGATACGGCGCAGCTGACGCGCCTGAGCGCGGACTTGCGGCGCGCGCTGGGGCCGCACGCGCTGATCGCCATCGACCCGGCCGGCATGCCCCCGGCTTACCCGGCCTGGCTGCCGCAGCCGCCGGGCGCCATGGACCTGTGCGCCCTTGGCGACGCGGAGCTGGCCAACGGCATGGGCGCGGCGACGGCGCGCGGCTTGCGCGCGCTGGGCATCAACTGGCTGCTGGCACCCCTGATCAATCTCGACACCGGCGCCGCACAGGCGCCTGGCGCGGCGCAGGCGTTTGGCGGCGATCCGGCACAAGCGGCCGCCATGGCGCAAGCCTGGACGGCGGGCTGTCAGGCCGAGGGCGTGGCATGCTGCGCCAGGCTGTACCTGCCGCAGCACGGCGCCGGTGGCCAGCTGCCCAGCGTCGACAAGACCCGCTCGCAGCTGGAAGAACACGATTTCGTGCCGTTTCGCCAGGCCGCCACGCGGACGGCCTCGATGCTGAGCGCGCACGTGACCTATCCGGCTCTCGACGCGCGCCAGCCCGCCAGCCTGTCGCACGCGGTGATGCATGGCTTGCTGCGCCAGCAGTGGGGCTATGGCGGCGTGCTGCTCACGCCCGGCATCGACGCGCAGGGCGGGCATGTCGGCGCGCGCGCCCTGGCCGCCGGCGCCGACATGGCCCTGCTGGCCGATGCCGCGCAGTTGCCGGCCGCGCTGGACGATGTCAGCGCCGCGCTGGCCTCTGGCGCCCTGCCGCTGCAGGCCGTGGGTGCGCGGCTGCAGCGCCTGGCGGCCATGGCCGCACGCTACCCGGCCGCCAGCGGCGTGTACGCGCAGGAGGCGGCCGACCGCATCATCATGGCCGAGGCCAGGCGGCGCTGCCAATAACCGCGCCTTTGCACCGAACGCAATACCCGACTATCAAGACGACCCGAGGAAGCATCCATGAACGACAAGACCAGCAGCAGCAACCGTAGCAAGGGCGGCGTCCGCAGCCCGATTTCGTGGGTGCCCACCTTGTACTTCGCCCAGGGCCTGCCGTTTTACGCGGTGGCCCTGGTGGCCGGTCTGATGTTCAAGAGCATGGGCGTGCCGAACGACCAGATCGCCCGCTGGACGGGCCTGATCGGCTTTGCCTGGGTCTTCAAGTCGCTGTGGAGCCCCTTTCTGGAGCTGGCGTCGAGCAAGAAGACCATGGTGGTGCTGTTCCAGTTCGCCGGTGGCCTGAGCCTGGGCCTGATCGCGCTGGCGCTGCAAACGCCGCTGTGGTTCGCCGCCTGCATCGCCGTGCTGTTCGTCGCCGCGCTGGCTTCGTCAACGCACGACATCGTCTGCGATGGCCTGTACATCGCCAGCCTGTCCGACAAGCAGCAGGCGGCTTACGCGGGCTGGCAGGGCGCCTTCTTCAACGCGGGCAAGTTCATCTCGCTGGGCGGCCTGGTGATCCTGGCCGGCTACTTGGAAAAAAATATCGGCGTCAAGCCTGCCTGGTCGGTGATTTTCCTGATCATCGGCGCCATGATGCTGTCGCTGGCCGCATATCACCTGTGGGCGCTGCCGCAGGTGCGCAACGTGGCCGTGGCCGACAAGAGCGTGGCCGGCATCAGCAGCACCCTGTGGGACGTGCTGGTGGACTTCCTGAAAAAGCCCGGCATCTGGGGCATGATCGCCTTCATCATCCTGTTCCGCGCCGGCGAGGCGCAAGTGCAGACCATCGGCCCGCTGTTCCTGCGCGAAGCGCGCGAGCTGGGCGGCCTGGGCCTGTCGACGACGGAAGTGGGCGCCGTGTACGGCACGGCCGGCACTGTCGCCTTTTTGCTGGGCAGCGTAGGCGGCGGCTATTTCACTTCCTGGCTGGGCCTGAAACGCGCCATGCTGTTCCTGATCCTGGCCATGAACTTGCCGAACCTGGTGTTCTATTACCTGAGCCACAGCATGCCCACCGACCTGACCCTGATCACGGCCGCACTCAGCGTGGAGATGTTCGGCTACGGCTTCGGCTTCGTCGGCCTGATCCTGTTCATGATGCAGGTGGTCTCCGTCGGCAAGTACCAGACGGCCCACTATGCGTTCGCCACCGGCGTGATGCAGCTGGGCTTCGTGCTGTTCAAGATGATCAGCGGCGACATCCAGACGGCGCTCGGCTACAAGACCTTTTTCCTGTGGGTGCTGGTGTCGGCCCTGCCCGTCCTGATCCTGTCGCGCTTCATGCGCATCGGGCCCAAGGATGCGGCCGACAAACCCGACCTGACCAAGGCCGATTCCCCCCAGGGGCCAGCCAGCGCCAGCTAGGATAGAACCACCACATGGCACATATCGTTTTAAAGAACATCGTCAAGCTGTACGACGACAAGCACCCGGTCATTCACGGCATCGACCTCGCTATCGGCGACGGCGAATTCGTCGTCTTCGTGGGGCCTTCCGGTTGCGGCAAATCAACCCTGCTGCGCATGATCGCCGGGCTGGAAGACATCACGGACGGCGAGCTGCACATCGGCGGCAAGCTGGCCAACGACATCGCCCCGGCCGAGCGGGGCCTGGCGATGGTCTTCCAGAGCTATGCCCTGTACCCGCACATGACGGTATACGAAAACATGGCCTTCGCCCTCAGCCTGGCCGGGCACAAGAAGGCGGAGGTGCGCGCCGCCGTCGAGCGCGCGGCCGAGATCCTGCAGATCACGCCTTTGCTCAAACGCAAACCGAAAGACCTGTCGGGCGGCCAGCGCCAGCGCGTGGCCATCGGCCGCGCCATCGTGCGCAAACCCAAGGTCTTCCTGTTCGATGAGCCGCTGTCGAACCTCGACGCCTCGCTGCGCGTGCAGATGCGCGTGGAGATTTCGCGCCTGCACCAGGAACTCAAAACCACCATGATTTACGTCACGCACGACCAGGTCGAGGCCATGACCCTGGGCGAGCGCATCGTCGTCTTCAACGGCGGGCGCATCGAGCAGGTGGGCAGTCCGCACGAGCTGTACAACCATCCCGGCAACCTGTTCGTGGCCGGCTTCTTGGGCGCGCCGAAGATGAACTTCATCGCTTGCGAGGCTGTCGCCTGCGGGCCTGGCACGGTGGCCGTGCGCCTGCCCGGCGGCGCCGTCATCGACGTCGAAGCGCAGGGCAATGGCGTAGCCCCGGGCGACCAGCTGACCCTGGGCGTGCGCGCCGAGCATGTCAGCCTGCAGCACGGGGAGACGGCGAACGACAACGTGATCGATGCCAGTGTCAGCCATGTCGAATACCTGGGCGACGTGGCCATCGTTTACGCCAGCATGCCAGGTGTGGCCGGCATGCTGGCCGAGATGCTGGCCGTCAAGCTGCCGGCCGAAGATGGCGTGCGCCGGGCGGGCGACGCCATGCGCCTGCATTTGCCGCCGCAGCGCTGCCTGCTGTTCGATGCCGCAGGGCAAGCACTGGCGCGCACGTTTGCCGCCCCCGCTCAGCCGTTTATGTGACAATAGCCGCTCTGTATCATGCCGCTTCTGTTTGTCTTATGCAGGCAGACTGGCGGAAATGTATTTTTTCGAGCTTCCCTGCCCCTTTGCGATGCCGCTGCACGATGTTGCCGCTGCCACTGCAGGTGCGTATTTTTGTTATTGATTGAAGGATAACCCATGTCCCAATTCCGTCTTGCCCGTCTCAGCCTGATCCTGGCCGCCATCGGCCTGAACGTCCTGCCTACCCTGTCGCACGCGCAGGATGCCAAGCCAGCCGCTGCCGCCGGTGCACCCGCCGCCGCCCCCGCAGACACGGTACGTCCTGAAGTATTCAAACTGCTCGATCCGGCCGCCGTCAAAGCCTCAATGGAGGCAAAAAACTACGCCGACGTGCAAAGCCGCATCGACCAGGCAGCCGCCATTCCCGCCCTGACGCCCTACGAATTGTTCGTGCTGAACCGCCTGCGCGTGGCGCTGGCCTCCACCACCAACAATACGGCCATGGCCATGACGGCACTGGAAGCGGTAATCGAATCAGGCAAGCTGGACAAGAAAGCCCAGGGCGACTTCATCCAGGCGCTGGCCAACTACCACTACAACGCCAAGGATTATCCGAACGCCATCAAGTGGTTCACCCGTTACCAGACGGAAACAGGTGACGTCGCGGGCGTGCGCCAGTACATCATCCGCTCCTACTACTTCAGCAATGATTTCGCGCGCGCGAGACAGGAACTGATGGCCGACCTGACGGCCAAGCAGCAAGCGGGCAAGACGCCGACCATCGAAGAACTGCAATTGCTGGCCAATACGGGCTCGAAGAGCAAGGATCCGGCCACCTACCTGGTCGCCATGGAAAACCTGGTGCGCTACTACCCGTCGGATGACTACTGGAGCGATTTGCTGAGCCGCACGCAAGGCAAGGCCGGCTATTCGGACCGCTTCGCGCTTGACGTGCTGCGCCTGCAATTCAAGGCCGTGGGCACCATGCCGCCGCAAGATTACAGCGACATGGCTGAAATCGCCTTGCAGAACGCCTTCCCGACGGAAGCGAAAAAAGTGCTCGACGCCGGCTTTGCCAAAGGCGTGCTGGGCACGGGCGCGAATGCCGCCAAGCACAAGAAACTGCGCGACCAGGCCAACAAGGCCGCCGCCGACGATGCGAAAAACATCGCCAGCGGCGAAGCCTCGGCCATGAAGAGCAAGGATGGCACGGGCTTGATCAACCTCGGTTATGCCTTCGTGACGATGGACCAGTTCGACAAGGGTATCGACCTGATCCAGAAGGGCATCGCCAAGGGCGGCTTGAAGCGTCCGGAAGACGCCAAACTGCGCCTCGGCTATTCCTACGCCATGGCCGGCAAGAAAGACGACGCCATCAAGGTTCTGGAAACGGTCAAGGGCGGCGACGGCGTGGGCGACCTGGCCCGCTACTGGATCCTGTGGCTGAACCGTCCTGCCACGGCAACGGCGGCACCGGCAGCAGCGGCGCAGTAATTCCGGCTCCCCGCAGCATGCGCAAAGCAGTTCCCGGCTCAGGCCGGGGCTGCTTTTTTTTCGACCTTTTTCATCCTTCCATGCCGCCATCGACCTCCCCCGCCGAACGCCTGATCAGCCTGGACGCCTTCCGCGGCTGCGTGATCGTCACCATGATCTGGGTCAACTACCTGGCCGGCATGCCAGGCATTGCCTTCTGGCTCGAACATGCGGGTCCGCGCGCCGATGGCATCACCATGCCCGACCTGGTCTTTCCCGGCTTTCTGTTCATGCTGGGCATGGCCATTCCGCTGGCCTTGCAGCGCCATTGCGGCCTCGTCACGCCAGCCTTGCTGGGGCGTTTGCTGTGGCGCTCCGCCAGCCTGATGCTGGCTGGCGTGGTGCTGGCGAATGCCTACCGCTACGATGCACAGGCGGCGCTGCTGCCGCAGGCCGTGTACTTGCTTCTGTTTTATATGGCCATGATGCTGCTGTGGCGCCAGGGCGCGGGCAAGCTGGAGCTGGCCGCCGGCGGCGCGCTGATGCTGTTCCTGCTGGCGATGTTTCGCGGCGAATTGAATGCGGAATTTTCCAGCACCTGGCTGCAACCGTCATGGTGGGGCATCCTCGGCATGATAGGCTGGTCTTATCTGCTGTGCAGCCTGCTGTACCTGGCGTGCCGGGGCAGCAGCACGGCGCTGATGGGCATGTTTGCCCTGCTGCTCGTGCTGTACATGGGCGGCACGGCGGGCAGCCTGGATTTCCTGCCGGCTGGCGTGAACGCCATCGTCAACGTGCCGCAAGTGCTCGGCTCGACGGCGGCCAACGTGCTGGCCGGCACCCTGGTGGGCCAGCTCTTTCTGCGCAGCGCCGCCCTGAACCATGGGCAACGCATCCGTTTCATGGCGTGGTTCGCGCTGGGCCTGCTGGCGGCCGGCCTGCTGCTGCGCCCATATCACCACATCAACAAGATCGCGGCGACGGAATCGTACACCCTGATCTGCAGCGCCATCATCCTGGCCCTGTTCCTCGTGTTTTACATCGTCATCGATGTGTGGCGCTGGCGCGCCTGGGCGGTGGTGCTGTTGCCCGCCGGTACCAATGCCCTGTTCGCCTACATCGTGCCCGACCTGTGGCAGCAACTGGCGGCCGTGCTGCACCTGCCGCGCTTCTGGTGGCCCTGGCTGGCAACGGGCGGCGCGGCCGGCCTGTGGAATGCCGCCGCCGTCACCGCCCTGATGCTGCTCTTCACCACGCTGGCCACCCGCTACGGCCTGAAGTTGAAGTTTTAGACCTTGATATAGATCTTGCGCTTGTCCATGGCGTAGGCGATCAGCCAGCACAGCAGCATGAAGCTGACGGCAAACAGCAGCGAGCCCACACGCGCCGGCGCCCAGCCCGTAAACCACTGCTGGTACAGCCACTGGTACAGGTTGCCGCTGCCGATACGCACGGTAAACGCGATGATCACCAGCACTTCCGACACCAGGTAAATGAACAAAGTGTTCTTGCCGAAGACTTCAAAGAAATACGTCCAGCCCGTGATCTTGCGCACGTCGATGATGAGCATCAGCAGCGCCAGCAGCAGCAAGTCCAGGCCGATGCCCAGCATCACGTAAGAGCTGGTCCACAGCTTCTTGTTGATCGGAAACACCTCGTTCCAGCACAGGGCCACGGCCACGCAGATGAGACCGGCCACGGCCAGCTGAACCAGGCTGGAGCGCAGCTGCGCCGGCGTCGCCTGGCGCAAGAAACTGCCCGCCAGGTAGCCGGCAATCACATTGACGATGGCAGGCAAGGTGCCGAGCACGCCTTCCGGATCGAAGGCGAGCCCTTCGCCGTGATACAGGTGGCTGTCGCCCAGCAGGAACAGGTCCAGCCTGGCTGGCGCATTGCCATGCAAGCTGTAGTCGCCAAAGCATGCCAGGATGGCCCAGTAGCCGAGCAAGGCGCAGGCGCAAAAGACCAGCGCGCCGCGCGTCTTCCAGTAATGCAGGATCAAAGCGGCGGCCAGGTAGCACACGGCGATGCGCTGCAGCACGCCGGGGATGCGCGTGTGCGACAGGGGAGACCAGGCGAACTGGCCCGCATCGTCAATCTTGAAGAAGGGGAACCAGTACAGCAGGAAGCCCAGTAAAAAGATCAGCGCGCTGCGCCTGCACAGCCTGGCCAGCACGGCGCCATGACCCAGGTGCTCATATTTGCCCAGCGCAAAGGCCAGCGCATTGCCGACGACAAACAAAAAGCTGGGAAAGACCAGGTCCGTTACAGTAAAACCATGCCATTCGGCATGCAGGAACGGCGCATACACCTTGCCCCAGTCGCCCGGTGTATTAACGACGATCATCAGGGCCACGGTCAGGCCGCGCAGGACGTCGAGGGCGAGGTAGCGCTGGTTCATGGCTGCGCACCCTGCAGGACAGGCGCCAGGGCCGTGCCCAGCACCTGCTGCGCATCGCCGCTCAATTCCCAGAACATGCCACCACGCAAGCCCTTGTCGAGGATATACCGCACCTTATGGGCCACCGACTGCGCATCTTCATAGCTGATGAAGACGCCGCTGTCGCGGTTGTACAGATACGGTACTTGCGACACGGCATTCCAATGGCGCTGGAAGCCGCGCGCGCCCTTGCCATCAACCAGATAACCGTGCTCGATCAGATGCCGGTAAGTGAAGGTCGGCGTAGCATCATTGCCACTGGCCGCGCCCTGGCAAGGCTGGTACAGGCCATCGCCGCGGGGACCGGCGGCGCACTGCTTCCAGCCATAGCCATAGAAGGGCACGCCCAGCACCAGCTTGGCGGCAGGTACGCCGGCGCGCAGGAAGCGCGTCACGGTGGCGTCCGCATGCAGCTGCTTGTCGCGCTGCGGATCGGCCGGGTCGGCATACAGGGGTGCCAGCTGGCCATTCTCGGCATCCCACACGCCGCGGTAGTCATACGTCATCAGGTTGATCCAGTCCAGCTGCGCCGCCAGGCGGACGATCCAGCCCGGCGCGGCGTCGCTGTCATCGCTCAGGCTGGCATGCGCGCCGGCGGCGATGGTGATCAGGTAATGGCGGCCGGCCGCCTGCTTGCCAGCCTGGTCGAAGGCGCTGCGCAGTTCGCTAACCAGGCGCACATAGTTTTCCTTGTCGCCGCCGCGGTGGCAGACCTTGCCTTCAATACAGGGAATGCCCCCCGTGGCCGGATGCTCCCAGTCGATATCGACGCCATCGAGACCATGCCGGCGCACCAGTTCCAGCGCGGAAGCGATGAACGCCTGGCGCGCGGCCGGCGTGGCGGCCACGTCCGAAAAGCGGTTCGACCAGATCCAGCCGCCCACCGACAGCAGGACGCGCAGCCGTGGATGACTTTGCTTGAGCGCATTGAGCTTGCGCAAGTTGTCGGCATCGGTTTGCGGCGCCGGCAGCACGATGCTGCCATTGGCCGGCCGGGACGGCTGGCCCTGCGCATCGAGGCAGGCGTTCACGCCGCCACCCTCGGGCGCGGGGTTGCCATGTTCGCCATCCCAGCAGATGTCGGCGAACGCGTACTGGATCAGGCTGACATTGCCAGCGCGAATATTGTGCTCGCTCACGGGAAAATCGGCCGATTTCCAGCCGGGATAATAGGCCACCACTTCCGGTGCGAGGGCCGGCGCGGCGGAGGCGGCGGAGGCGGCGGAGGCGGCCAGCGGCAGCGCGCAGGCGCAGCAAGCCAGCATTGCATGTAATGTCATCGGAGCTATCCCACCATATAAAGAAAACCATCTTGCAATAAAAAAATGGCGGAGCCAGCTGCGCTCCGCCATTGTCATGCCATCCCGGGTGTCCGCCGGGCGGCATCCACTACATACAACGTCTTACATCTTGCCTTGCAATGCCAGGTAGATCTGACGGCCGTTCTTGTAGAACGCGCCTGGCATGTCATCCGAACCAGGGGTCTTGATGATCGAACGCGACAGTGGATTGTTCAGATCCTTGCCGTCCAGGGTGATGGCCAGGTTTTCCGTCAGCTGGTAGGCGATCGATGCGGACAGGCCGCCGATGCCAGCCTGGTAGGCGGCGCTGCGACGCGAGGTGCCGTTCAGGAATTGCGAACGGTAGCTGTACGTCAGGCGCGCGCTGAACTTGTCGTTCTCAAAGAACGCGCCTATGTTATAGGCGTTTTTCGAGGTGCCGATCATGGTGCATTCGCCGAAATCACCGCATGGCGAACCCTTGACGTTGCCCGTTTCCTTGCCATCGGTATAGGTGTAGTTGGCGTTCACACCGAAGCCTGCTGGCAATGCCTGTACATACGACAGTTCCAGGCCCTTGACTTCCGCCGTGGTATTGGTTGGCGTGCCAACTTCATACTGGGTGAACTTGTTCTGCAACTGGTTGTAGAACGTCGTCACACCTTTGCCGTAGGTTACATAACCGTCGAGCGACGAGTAGAAGATGCCAGCCGAGACCATCGATTTTGGCGCGAAGTACCATTCCACGCCGATGTCGGCGTTGTTCGAGCGGATAGGACGCAGGTTAGGATTGCCGGCGTTGCCGTCGAGCTGGTTGTCGCGCAGATCCAGGCCGGCCATCATGCCCAGCTCAGGACGAGCCATGGTGCGGCTGATGCCGAAACGGCCGATGATATCCTTCGTCACATCCAGGCGGAAGTTAGCGCTAGGCAGGAAATCATTATACGTGTTGGTGTAGTTTTTGATGACATACTGGGCAGCCGGGTTCAACTCATAGCGGTTGACATCTTCCTTGGTATGCACATAACGTACGCCGAAGTTACCCGACAGGCCTTCCGTGCCGAAGTTCGCCATCGCGTACACCGACTGGGTCGGTTCCTTGATGCTGAACTCGGATTGGCGCATATTGCCCTGGTACGTGGCGTTATCCTTGAGCCACTGATTGACGCTCGCTTGCGAGAACGTCCAGTAGCCGGCGCCCTTCACACCCAGGTCGTTGAAGTTGCTTGGAAACGAGGTCAGGCCATTCATCGGCAGGTTGGCGGTGACGCCCAGCGAAGGCTTGGCAACGATGCCGATCTGGGTCAGGTCACGCTTGTGCTCTGCAACGCGGGCGCCGAACTCCACCGACGAGATCGCTGGCAAGTCCAGTTTCAGGATACCGTCGATCTGGCCATAGGTTTCCTTGTCGTTCGCGGTAACGTGCGAACCATAGGTGTAAGGCGTTGCCTGACGGCCGCCGATCGAGAACTTGTTCGCGCCCGGCGTATCGTAAATCACGCCATGGCTGGCGCCGTTCTGGGTGTAGCCGCCGCCCGTCCAAGGCATCCAAACGCCCAGCGCGCCGCTTTCCGTATTGCCGACGCCCTTGGTCGTGCCGACCTTGCCCGAGAAGGTCAGGCGGTCATTGACGCGGTATTTGGCATCGATATTGAAGAAGTCGGACTTGCTTTCCGCCACAGGACGGCTGAACTCTTCCTGCACGGCACTGGAATAACCTGCGCAAACGGCGCCGCAGTTCGCTGGAATCGTGGTGTGCAGGCTCGTGACGACGCCACCCTTGTAAATGCCGCTGACGTTGCCAACAGGATAACCACCCTTGTTGCCCGTTTCCAGGCCCACGGTCTGGATGAAGTTATGGTTGATGTTCGGCGCGTCGAGTTCGGAGTGGAACAGGGTGAAGTCCAGGGTCAGCGCACTGCTCGGCTTGATCTGCACGTCGATCAGGCCGCCCTTGCGGGTGCGTTCCTGTTCGAACCAGGCGGTGCCGCCCATGTAGTTGACGCGGCCACCGGCCGAACCTGGCAAGGCGCCAGCAACTGCCGAATCCGGCTTGACTTCGTCATACCAGACGCCATTTTCCTGGCCAACACGGCTCAGTTTGCGCTTCTGATAGAAGCCCTGCAGCATCACACCCATGGTGTTGGCATCGTTCTTCCAGTTCAGCATGCCGCTCACTTGCGGATCTTTCTTGCCCGAGTTGGACGAGTACACGGCGCCCAGGCTGACCTGGCCCGTAATTTGTTTCTTGAAGTCCAGCGGTTTGCGCGATTCGATATCGATCACGCCTTGCGCGCCGCCTTCCAGCAGGTTCGCTTGCGAACCTTTGTGCACGGTGACACGGCCGATCAGTTCAGAGGGGAACAACGAGAAGCTGACGCTGCGGCCGCCGCCGATAATGTTGTCGGCAAACCAGTCGCCGCTGCTGACCGAGTGGCCATTGAAGGTGGTCAGGGTCAGGCCGAACGGTGTGCCGCGCAGTGCCACGCGGTCATTCTCGCCAAAGCTGCCTTCGTTGCCGCCAGCAGCGGCGACGCTGACGCCTGGCACGCGTTGCAGCGAGTCGGCGATGTTTTTGTCAGGCATCTTGCCCACGTCTTCAGCCGTGATCACTTCGACCAGGCTGTCGGAATTGCGTTTTTGGTTCAAGGATTGTTGCAGCGATGCGCGGATACCCGTCACGACGACGGTCTGGCCTTCATCAACTTCAGCCGTTGCTGCCGGCTTGGCTGCCACGACTTCCTGAGCCTGCGCCGAGAAACTCGCGCCTGCCACCAACATAGCCACAGCAGCGGCGATAGGCGTCAAATTGCGTGCTGCAGAGCTAGCTGTCAAATTGCGTTTCATGTACTCCCCCTTGATTTAGGCTCCAGGATTGGACCCTTTTCATTTTTAACGTAGATCTTCTTTCCAGCCCGCCCACTCTCGCCGGCATGCTGCAGACCCTTCGGCACAACCACTTACAAAACCAATTCAACGCCAATATACTACTATCCAATACCAGAACACTACCAGTTGCAACTTTTTTTTTATAACGTTGTTTGAATCACACAGACCACTTTATCCAAATCAATCCGTAGCCCGTATGCGCGGCTTAAATGAGGGGGAAGCCAGGCATAAATTGTTGCCCTGATAATTCAAATTGGTTTTATAACGGCCTTTTTTGGTATTATCCAGCGACACAAAACAGATACAGAGCGCGTCTGCAACGCGCCGTAACGGAGACCCTCAGCGTATGACAACCCTGGCTCACATCATGCAAGGCCTGGGGCAGACGAGTAGCCTGCCCCTGTACCAGCAACTGCAGCGCGCGCTGCGCGAAGCGATCGACAAGCGCATCCTTGGCCCCGAAGAAGCCCTGCCGGCCGAGCGCCAGCTGGCCAGCGACCTGTCCGTCTCGCGCATCACCGTGCGCAAGGCCATCGATGGCCTCGTCAACGAGGGCTTGCTGGTGCGGCGCCCCGGCTCGGGCAATTTCATCAATACGCGCATCGAGAAGAATTTCGCCAAGCTGACCTCGTTTTCCGAGGACATGCGGGCGCGCGGGCGCACGCCCCGCAGCGTGTGGCTCAAGCGCGCAGAGGGCACCGTCACGCCAGAAGAGGCCTTGCGCCTGCGGCTGTCGCCGGGCGCGCCCGTGTACCGCTTCCACCGCATCCGCTATGCGGACGAGATACCGATGTGCCTGGAGTACGCGACCATCGTCGCCAGCTGCCTGCCGGCGCTCGACGCCGTCGACGTGTCCATGTATGACGCGCTGGAACAGGCGGGCAACCGGCCCGTGCGCGCCTTGCAGCGCCTCAGTGCCTTGTTGTTGACAGGGGAACAGGCCAGCCTGCTGCAGGCGCAGGAAGGCGACGCGGGCTTGTCGGTGGAAAGACTGGGCTTTTTGCGCGATGGCCGCGCCGTGGAATTTTGCCGCTCCTACTTCCGCGGCGATATGTATGACTTCGTGGCCGAATTAAGTACCAATTAATACCAGCCGCGCGAATTTCTCAATACCAGATTACACCACTTATTGCAGTGCAATATATATGCCGACAACGCGCCTGTATATGCACGGCCATGGTGCAATCATCGGCGGCGATTATGTGGCCTCATGCGGAGAATATAAAAAAGGGCGCATAACGCGGTTTTGCGCATTGCAGCAAAACATGCCGTTTTGCGTCAGGCAGCGGGCACCGCGCGGCGGCCCAGGCACAGCAAAATCACGCCCAGCGCCACGCACAGCCAGCCGAACAGCGGCCCCAGCCATCCCGCCCAGGTGGAGACGGACGGATGCGCCGGCAGCGGCGCCAGCAAGGTGCTGCCCGGCATGCTGCTGCTGGCGCGCTCCGCCAGTACCCGTCCATACGCATCGCTGACCGTCAGCACGCCCTCACGCGCCGCGCGCAGCACCGCGTAGCCGTTTTCCACGCCGCGCACCACGGTCATGCGCGCGCCCATCCAGGCGTCAAACTGGAAATCCCAGGCCGGCACCAGCATCGTCTGCGCCCCGGCCGCGCCATACGCTTGTCCCAGGGGAGCGAAATGCATGTCCTTGCAGATGGCCAGGCCCATGGCCTGGCCCGCCACCGGCTGCACGGCATACGCGCTGGCAGCAAGAAAGTCGCGCTCGGGCGGCGCCAGATGATGTTTTTGATAGCTGACGGGCGCGGCGCCATCGGGAGAAAAGAGCCAGGCCAGGTTGCGCCGGCCGGTAGCGTCGTGCACGCCGATGCCCACGGTGATCCACACGCCCGCACTGCGCGCCAGCGCCTGGAAACGCTGCCCCACGGCGTCCGCCTGCGCCGGTGTCAGCACGGCTATCTTTTCCGGCAACAGCACCAGCCTGGCGCCCTGCCCGGCCAGTTGCACGACGTGGCGCGCATACTCGTCCCAGATGGCTTGCGCACGCGCCGGCGGCGTGGCCGGACCGATAAAATCATCGATGGCCACCAGCCCCGCCGGCGGCCCGCCTGATTCGGGCGCGCCCTGCACGCGCCAGGCACCACCCGTCCACGCCACCACCAGCAGCAGTGCGGTGGCACCCGCCGCTGGCGCATATGCGCGCCCACCGGCCAGCAGCAAGGCCAGCGCCGAGGGCAGCAGGCACAGCAAAAACAGCAGGCCAGGTACGCCCGCCAGGGCAGCCAACTGCAATATGGCAACATTGTCAGCTTGCGAATACGCGAGGCTGCCCCAGTTACCGTCTGGCAGCAAGGCCGCCATCAGCGTATCGATGGCGACCCACAGCACGGGATACGCCAGCACCGTCCAGCCGGAGCGGTAGCGCAGCACGAGGCGCCGCGTCGCCAGCACTACAAGCAGCCACAACAGTGCCTTGAGGAGGATCACGGCCAGCACAGCCGGCAAGGGCATCAGCAGGCGAAAATAGGCAACGTTGGATGACAAGCCCAACATGGCGGCCAGGAACGTCATCCAGGCCGCATCGCGGCGCGACGAGCGCAGAGCCAGCCACAGCACAGGCAACGGCGCCCACCAGGCGAGCCAGCCCAGCGGCTGCGGCCCCAGCACCCAGTACAGGGGCAGGCCCGCCGCCAGCGCGGCGGCGATTTGCCACAAGCACCGGCGCAGCGGGCTACTGCCGGCAGCCGGGGCAGACAAGATATCGAGCATGCTCATGCTTTCAAGGGGAGCCAGATTTCCACGCCGCCGCTACCGCTGGCGGGATCGAATTGCTGGTCATAGCGTTCAAAATCGGGCGCGTCGGCCACTTCCAGCCCGGACTGGGGCAGCCACTCGTTCCACAGCGTGTGCCAGGTGGCGCGGATGGTGGAAATATGCCCGCGGTGACGAAACACGGCATAGCGCCGCGCGGCGATGCGCAGCCGCGTCCAGCCAGCGGGGGCCTGGGAAAAGTCGCTCATCGGCATGGCGCACAGGTAGTCGAAATTGCCCGCCTCGTCATTGTTGCAGCACACGCCATACACCAGCTGGCCGGGCGCCACATGGGGCAAGAAGCGCTGCCACAGGGAGGGGATGCCGGCAGAAGTTTCCGCCCGATATCGTTCGACCAGGCCCGCCAGCAGCAAGGCGGGCCCAGGCTCGAAACGGGGCGCTTCCAGGGGCACGCCCGGCGCCACATCCATTTTGATGGCACTGACCAGCGCGATGTTGCCTACATGTCGCTGCTCCCGCACTCTTTCCGGCGTCATCTGGAACTGTTCGCGGAAAGCCCGTGTAAATGCTTCGTGGGAACTGTAGCCAGCCTGCAGCGCAACACTGAGAATGTCTTGCGCGCCCTGCGCCAGCACGAGGGCGGCCTCGCTGAGCCGGCGCGCCCGCACATAACGCATCACGGAGTGGCCCGTGGCCAGGCCAAACGCGCGCGTCATGTGGCACGGCGAGGCGCCGCCCACGCGGGCGATATCACCGAGCGAGATATTCTCCGCGTAATGCGATTCGATATACCAGAGTGCCTTGGCCAGATAGTGCATGAACGCTTCCCGTTGAACGAGCAGCGACTGTAGCATTTTCAGCAAGCCGTGACTTGACAGGAATTGCGCAATGCCGGGCTAAGTAGGTCGCAATAAATTATTGTGATTTCTGACTTCCATACCCGGCGCTCTGCGGTGTTGCCCGCTGCTAGCAGTGCTCGCACTGCGTCGCAGCGGGCGCCTTGCAGAGCATCCGGTTCTGTTCTTCATAACTTTACAATAATTTCCCACGACCTACTTAGCGGAACACCTGACAAAACCGTAGCGAGCGGCAGTGATTTGTGGCTGAGAAGCGCAACCGTACTGAAGTACGGGGGCGCCGAGCCGGTGAGCATCGCCGGCAGCAAAGCGCGACGCGCAGCAGGTTTTGACAGGTGTTCCTATTTTCTGACGTGCTTTTCATGTACCAGCTGGCCGCTACTGATGCGTGCCAGCTCGGCCATCTCCTGGGCCAGGAAGGCCAGCAGGTCATCGATGCTGACGATGCCGGCAAGGCCGCCCAGGCGATTGACCACGGGCAAGCGGCGGATACCGTTGACGCGCATGCGTTCGATGATGTCGTAGACGTCTTCGTCTTCGCTGGCCGTGAGCAGTTGCGCACTCATGATGTCGCCCACCAGCAGGCTGGCCGGGTCGAGGCCCAGGGCGATGACGGAAATAACGATGTCGCGGTCGGTGAGGATGCCGATGGGGACGCGCTCGCCGTTCGGCTGTTCGGCCACGATCAGGTCGCCCACATGATGCTGGCGCATCAGCAGCGCGGCGTCCTGCACGCTGGTGTCACGCTGGCAATGGATGGTGTGCAGGGTACAGATGTCGCCGATACGCATGTCGTCACTCAGTTTGAGACAGAGTGTCCACGCTACGCCGTCCCGCCGTGGCAGGCTTTGCGCCAGATCAAATGAAACGGGTCTTACTTTTCTTCGGGGGGCGGCAGGAAGCAGGCTTCGACGATCTGCAGGTCGTTATCCTTGGCGAACTCGCGCACGAAGTGAAACGCCATCGGCTCGATCTCGCGCAATTTGGTGTTGACCACCACCGACTTGACGCCATTGACGACGGTCGGGCGCACGTAGGGCGAATACTGGAGGTGCGCATTGCGCCCGCCACCTTCGGGATTGAAACAGGACATCACTCCGCAAAGGCGCTCGGCCCAATCGCTGGGTCGGAATTGCTTGCCATTGCTGGTGAGACCAAGGATGAAGAACTCGTCTGAGAGTTCCCCTGTTTTTTGAGATAACTCGGCCATGTGGCTTGTCGGGACTGGATTGCGTGAATGGCCCCGGCGGGTAAGCCGGGCTGGTAATTCAACTACGTTTGCTGCGGTAAGCCAGTATTATATCTTATAGAAGACTTGGGTTCTACCTCGATCTGCCCTGTCGCTGCAAACAGGGGCCGGCACGCGTAACGCGCCAGCCCCTATTTTAACCTTGTTCCACGCGCAAGGCGCATGGATGGCGCGTGTGCACCCGCGTCAGCCGAGGAAAACGGCGCCCGACATCAACAGCAGCAGCAGCATCCACAGCAGCAAGGCGCGCCAGACCAGGCCGACCGTGCTCTGCAATGCGCGCGCGCCCGGCTCTTCGCCGGGCAGGATATCGCTTTCGCTGTCGCTGTCATCGACGGCCATGTCGGGGGTCACCAGCACTCGGGCCGCCGTTTCCGCTGGCGTGCCAAGGCGTACGCCCATGGCGCCGCCGCCGGCCGTCAGGATGATGCCGATGGCCTCGTCCTGCCAGCGCTGGGCGAAATTGCGCCAGGCATAGATGGCATCTTCGAAATTGCCGACCACGGCAAACGCCACGGCCGTCAGGCGCACGGGGATCCAGTCGATCCAGTAAAAGGCGCGCGCGGCAAACTGGCCGAACGCTTCATTGCGCATGTGCTCGGGTTCGTTCCAGGCGCGCGCCAGGTATTCGGCCACGCGGTACATCACGGCGCAGGCAGGGCCCAGCGGCATCAAGAACCAGAAGAAGACGCCAAATACATTGCGATGCGTGGTGATCAGGGCTTTTTCCACGGCGATGCGGGCGATTTCACTCGCCTCCATGCCCACCGTGTCGAGCTTGGTCCAGTCGGCCAGCAAGGTACGCGCGGTCGCTTCGTCGCCGGCGCTCAGGGCCAGCTGGATGGAGGTAAAGTAATGGCTGTAATGGCGGAAGCCCAGGGTCAGGTAGACGATGAGGACGTTCCAGGCAAAAGCCAGCAGGGTCAGCTGATAATGCTGCAAGAGCCAGTACACGCCTGCCGTCGGCACCATCAGCACGCCGATCATGAGGAACCAGCCCATGCGGCCATGGTTGGCATGGCCGGCATTGAACCAGGTCTCCATGCGCATTGCCAGGCTCTTGATTTCGGCGTAGATCGGATTGTCCGCGCGCAAAGGTTTGAGCTGCTCGATCAGCAATGCGCAAAGTATGGAGAGAAATGTCATCAAACGTCCTTTTTGTCTTTTTCAGCAATACCGCAATGCCCGCTACGATAGCGCAGTGCCGTGCTGGAATCAAACTTATTACGTGCGCGGCACTATTTTACGCACGCAAGAGGTGAAACAGATTGCGCAGCATGCCGGCAGTGGCGCCCCAAATGTAGAAGCGTTCGTAGGGCATGGCGTAGAACGAGCGCCGTCCGCCGGGCAATTCCACCGACAGGCGCTGATGGTTGAGGCCATCCATGAGGAAGGCCAGCGGTACTTCGAAGATTTCCGCCACTTCGGACGGGTCGGCGCGCAGTTCGAACGGCGGCGTCACCAGGCCCACCACGGGCGTGACCTGGTAGCCGGTGCCCGTCAGGTAGTCGGGCAGGTGGCCCAGCACTTCGATGTGTTCGCGCGCCAGGCCGACTTCTTCCTGCGTTTCGCGCAAGGCCGTGGCGATGGGCGACGCATCGAAGGCTTCGCTGCGCCCGCCGGGAAAGCTGACCTGGCCCGCATGGCTGCTCAGATGATCCGTGCGCATGGTCAGCAAGATGGTCAAGCCATGCGGCCGTTGCACGAGGGGAATGAGCACGGCGGCGCGCACGGGCACGGCGCGGGCGGACAGGAAATCCTGGGTAATCTCGGGTTGCCAGTCAGGCTGTTCGGCCAGGCGCTGGCGCAGCCAGTCCGGCGTCAGGCGCACGGCGTCCAGCGCCGCCTCGCCGGCGATCGAATCGATAGCTAGCTGTTGTGGATCAAATGCGATGGTTGCCATGCAGCTTGTCCCATAGACAATTCAGAATAAAAAAAGGGGCGCCGAGAGGCACCCCTTTTCCCAACGCAGACGCTGATATTACGCGCTTGCTTTCGCCACAACGCGGCGATTTGGCAATTTTTCTTTGATACGCGCCGATTTACCCGAACGCTCACGCAGATAGTACAGCTTGGCGCGGCGAACATCACCACGGCGTTTCACTTCGATCGAAGCGATCAGCGGCGAGTACAGTTGGAACGTACGCTCGACGCCTTCGCCGGACGAGATCTTGCGAACGATGAAGTTCGAGTTCAGGCCACGGTTACGACGGGAGATAACGACGCCTTCGTAAGCCTGGGCGCGCTTGCGCGTACCTTCGACTACGTTGACGCTGACGATAACGGTATCGCCTGGTGCGAATTCAGGAATGGTTTTACCCAGACGAGCAATTTCTTCCTGCTCTAATTGTTGAATCAAGTCCATTTTTAACACTCCGAAAACCATCATGCCGGCGCACTGTGGATAGCAAGTATCCGCCCGGTAGAGGATGGGTAACACAATTTGGGCAACATGCCCGGCACTACTGGCCACCCTGCCGGCCGTCAGAGACGGCTTACAGGCTGGCCAAGAATTTTTCGTCGGTCTTGCTGAGCAAGCCGGCGGCGCGTGCACTGACCAACAGGTCAGGCCGCTTCGTCGCGGTCGCTTCCAGCATGCGCTGGCGGCGCCACTTGACGATCTCGGCATGATTGCCACCCATCAAGACGGGCGGCACGGCCATGCCTTCATATGTTTCCGGCCGCGTGTAGTGCGGCGAATCGAGCAAGCCATTGACGAAGCTGTCCTCGATGGCCGATGCCTCGGTGTTCAAGACACCCGGCAACAGGCGGATCACCGCATCCATCAGCGCCATGGCGGGCAATTCACCGCCCGACAGGACAAAGTCGCCGACGCTGATTTCTTCGTCGACGCAACGGTCCAGCAAACGCTGGTCCACGGCTTCATAGCGGCCACACAGGATCACCAAACCAGGTTCGGCTTTCAGCTGCGTGACGCGCTCGTGCGTCAGCGCACGACCTTGCGGCGACATGAACACCACGCGGGGCGCCGCCAGGCCGAGATCGGTCTGGCGTTGCTTCGCGGCATTAATTGTCGCTTCGAGGGGACGCGCCATCATCACCATGCCGGGGCCGCCGCCATACGGGCGGTCATCCACGGTACGGTGATTGTCGGTGGTGAAATCACGGGGATTCCACAGCGACAAGCCACACTTCCCCTGCTCGAAGGCGCGCCGGGTCACACCCGACTGCGTCAGCGCGGCAAACATTTCCGGGAACAGGGTCACGACATCAAATTGCATCGCTCACCATCCTGCAATGTTTGCCCGGCGCAAAATTATGCGCAGGCGGTTTAATAATCGAGGCCCCAGTCGACCGTGATCTTGTTGGCGCTCTTGTCAACGTTAATGACAAACTGGCCAACAAACGGGATCAGGCGCTCAGGCGCCTTTTCAACGGTCTCATCGGCACTGGCGACGGGCGTAACGCGCAAGATCGACTGCGGACCATTGCTCATCATGTCGTGCACTGTGCCAAGGCACTCGCCTTGCAAATTCTCGACTGTCAGTCCGATCAGATCGGACCAATAAAATTCATCGGCCGTCAGCGTCGGGAAATGGCTACGCGGAATTTGCACAGAAACGCCTTTCAGCGCTTCTGCGGCATCCCGCCCGACCACACCCACCAGCTGGGCCACGACGTCGCCGCCGTGCAACTTCGCTTGCCTGACTTCAACATCATGCAAGGTCGGTTTATCAAACCACCAGGTTTTAACGCTTAATAATGCATCCGCGTCGTCGGAGAAAGGAGTGATCCTGACCCCGCCAGCAATGCCATAAGCACCGGAGACATAGCCTACCTGTACCAGGTCATCGGGGACTTTCACCCCGGATGCAGTCTTGACCGTCAAACCAGTGATCTAATTAAGCTGCTGCTTTGTTGTTGCTGGCAACCAGGCGAGCAACGGTTGGCGACAATTGTGCGCCAACGCCTTGCCAGTAGGCCAGACGGTCTGCGGTGATACGCAGTGGAACTTCGCCACCTTGCGCCATCGGGTTGTAAAAACCGATACGCTCAATGAAGCGACCATCGCGGCGATTGCGCGAATCTGTAGCGACGATGTTGAAGAACGGGCGCTTCTTGGCGCCTCCACGAGCTAAACGAATAACGACCATAATATTTCCAAAAAGTGTGCTGAGGCGGAAAAAGCCGCAAATTATAGCGCGCTTTACCGCCAGGCAGCAAGCGTTATGATGACGGGCGTGTAATTTGGGCTAATCAAACATTATGACCAGTCATGGCCGAAGACGCAATAGGCGTCTGCGCCTATCGTGCCGGCCATGGCTGGAAATCACGCCAAATCATTGTATAAACGCCACAGGAAAGTGCTATCGTTGTGCGAGACAATGACCGATACTGGCAATCTTTACCGATGAGCAACTCTGGAGTCCCATGACCACCGCTACCATTTTGCAACAGTCGCACAAGAACAAGGCCTTCACCACCTTGCTGGCCTTCCTGCTGGGCATGCTGGGCGCACACCGCTTCTACCTGCATGGCAGCAAAGACCGCTGGGGCTGGCTACACCTGGCCGCCCTGCCCGCCTCCTTGCTGCTGCACCAGCTGTTTCCCGAGGCCGACTGGTTTTACCAGATATTGCCGCTGACCCTGTCCGCCCTGGTCGGCTTCCTCGAAGCGCTGGTACTGGGCCTGATGCCGGACGACAAGTGGGATGCCCGCTACAACGCAGCCTCCGGCCGCCTGTCGGACACGGGCTGGCCCCTGGCCGTGGTGCTGGTCGCCACCTTGATGCTCGGTGCGGGCGTGCTGATCGCCACCATGGCGCGCCTGTTCGACTTGCTGTACACAGGCGGCGCCTACGGTTAATTTCCGCACGGAAATGGCACCAGATATTGCCTCGCGCACGCACATGTAAGTGTTGGTAAGCAATCATGATTTTCCCCTATACTGCATTCACAATGCCGACATTACTGGCATATTCCACACCCCTAGGAGAAGATCATGATTCGTCGCCCACTCATCCTCGCAGTCGCCATCACGGCCCTGTTCAGCACCTCCGCCTTCGCGCAAAACCTGTCGCCGAAGGCGCAATACGCCTACGACACGAAACAGGCGAACACGCGCTATGCGGACGACAAGAAATTGTGTGCGGAAGAAAGCAGCTCGAAAGCCCGCATGCAATGCCTGCGCGATGCCAAGAGCGAATACGACCAGGCCATCATCAATGCCAAGGCCGCGCAAAGAGCAGGCAACGCCAACGTTGGCCAGCAAAACAAGCAGCCGCCGCACCAGATTTGCGCCGAATGCGGCAAGGTGCTGGCAGTCAATGTCGCCGAGAAGGCCGGTGAAGGCGGCGCGCTGGGCATGATAGGCGGCGGCGTGGCCGGCGCCCTGCTGGGCCGCCAGGTCGGCGGCGGACGCGGCAAGGATCTGGCCACCCTGGCCGGCGCCGCTGGCGGCGCGTATGCCGGCAAGCAAGTCGAAGGCCACATGAAAAATGCCAAGATCTGGACCGTCACCGTGCAATATGAAACGGGCGCCAAGGCCGACTTCGCGTTTGACCAGGATCCTGGCCTGGCCGCTGGCGATTTGGTACGTAACTCCGGCAACGGCATCGCCCGCCGTTAAGAATGCAGGGAAAGCGTCCATGGCGGCGTTGCTTTGTCTTGCCGCACTAACGTGCTGTCTGCGACAAAGCGCCTTGCCCTGAACACTTTCCCAAGCATTCTTGACAGAAATAAAAAAGCGCTGGAGAGTGATCTCCAGCGCTTTTTTTTCATTCAGCCAGCTTGCGCTGACCAAGTTTCAACTTAAAACTGCTCTTCCGACAAGGCCATCACACCGGCGCTACCATCGATGATGGTGGCGCGCAAGCCCGGCGCCTGCGACAGGATGTGGTCGGCAAAGAAACGCGCCGTGGCGATTTTTGCCTTGTAGAACGAGGCGTCGCCGCTGCCCTCTCCCAGCCTTTGCTGCGCCACCACGGCCGCGCGCGCCATTTGCCAGCCGCCCAGCACGATGCCAGCCAGCTTCAGATACGGCACGCTGCCCGCAAACACGGCCTTGATGTCCGTCTTCATGTTGGCCACCACGTATTCCACCACCGCTTCGAGCGCGGCGCTGCCTTCGGCCAGGTGGCGCTGCATGGCCTGGAAGTCGGCGCCGGAGAGCTCGCCCAACTGGGCTTCCGTGGCGCGCACCTGGGCGATGATGGCTTTCGCCACGGCGCCGCCGTCGCGCACCGTCTTGCGGCCCACGAGGTCGTTCGCCTGAATCGCCGTCGTGCCTTCGTAGATGGTGAGAATCTTGGCGTCACGGTAATGCTGGGCAGCGCCTGTTTCTTCAATAAAACCCATGCCGCCATGCACTTGCACGCCGTCGCGCGTGACATCCTGCGACATTTCCGTGGCCCAACCCTTGATCACGGGTACCAGGTATTCATACGTCGCCAGGCTTTCCGCGCGCACTTCGGCCTCCGGATGGTGGTGCGCCACGTCGCTGATGGCCGCGCCCACGTAGGCCAGCGCGCGCGCCGCCTCCGTCTGCGAGCGCATCGACATCAGCATGCGGCGCACGTCCGGGTGGTGGATGATGGAGACCGGGCCGGGCGAACCGGCCAGGTCGCGCGACTGCACGCGGTCCTTGGCGAACGCCACCGCCTGCTGGTAAGCGCGCTCGGCCAGGCCGATGCCTTGCAGGCCGACGCCGAAACGGGCCGCATTCATCATGATGAACATGTATTCGAGACCGCGGTTTTCCTCGCCCACCAGGGTGCCGATGGCGCCGCCGTGGTCGCCGAACTGCAGCACGGCCGTCGGGCTGGCCTTGATGCCCAGCTTGTGCTCGATCGACACGCAGTGCGCGTCATTGCGCGCACCGAGGCTGCCATCGGCGTTGACGAGGAATTTCGGCACGATGAACAGCGAAATGCCTTTCACGCCAGCGGGCGCGTCCGGCGTGCGGGCCAGCACCAGATGGACGATGTTTTCCGCCATGTCGTGCTCGCCATACGTGATGAAAATCTTCGTGCCGAAGACTTTATAGGTGCCATCGTCCTGCGGCACGGCGCGCGTGCGCACGGCGGCCAGGTCGGAACCAGCTTGCGGCTCCGTCAGGTTCATGGTGCCCGTCCACTTGCCCGACACCAGGTTTTCCAGGTAGACCGCCTTTTGCTCATCGCTGCCGGCCGTCAGCAGCGCTTCGATGGCGCCGTCCGACAGCAGGGCGACCAAAGCGAAGGAGATGCTGGCGGAATTGAGCATTTCGATGCACGGCGTGGCCAGCAGCTTCGGCAAACCCTGGCCGCCGAATTCAGTCGGATGCTGCACGCCCTGCCAGCCCGCTTCGCCATACGCCTTGAAGGCTTCCTTGAAGCCCTTTGACGTCGTGACCTGGCCGTCGTGCCAGAAGCTCGGTTCCTTGTCGCTGGGCCAGTTCAGGGGGGCCACCACGGCGCCGCAGAATTTGGCGTTCTCTTCCAGCACGGCTTCGGCCGTGTCGGGCGTGGCATCTTCGCAGCCAGGCAAAGTGTGGATTTCGGCCAGGCCGGCCAGTTCGTTCATGACGAACAACATATCTTTCAGCGGGGCTTGATAGCTCATCTATTTCTCCAAGAAAAAAGCCACGCGCGGCTCGCCGTGTGGGGCGGGCCGGCGTGGCTTTGTCAATAACAAAACCTGAATGGGTAAGACTTAGCCCAGTTCCTTGACCAGTTGCGGCACGATCTCGAACAGATCGCCCACGATGCCGTAGTCGGCCACGGCAAAGATCGGCGCTTCCGGATCCTTGTTGATGGCGACGATGGTTTTCGAGTCTTTCATGCCGGCCAGATGCTGGATCGCGCCCGAGATACCGACGGCGATGTACAGCGATGGCGCGACGATCTTGCCCGTCTGGCCCACTTGCCAGTCGTTCGGCACGAAGCCGGCATCGACGGCGGCGCGCGAAGCACCCATGGCGGCGCCCAGCTTGTCGGCCAGCGGTTCCAGGATGTGGAAGTTCTCGGCCGAACCCATGCCACGGCCGCCCGACACGATGATTTTCGCGGCGGTCAGTTCAGGACGGTCGGACTTGGCCAGCTCGCGGCCCACGAAGGCCGATTTGCCGGCATCGGCAACGGCGGCGACGGTTTCGGTGGCAGCCGAACCGCCGGTGGCGGCAGCGGCGTCGAAACCGGTGGTGCGCACGGTGATGACCTTGATCTTGTCGCCAGATTGCACGGTGGCAATCGCGTTACCGGCGTAGATCGGACGCTCGAACGTATCTGGCGAGTCGACCTTGGTGATTTCCGAGATTTGCGCCACGTCCAGCTTGGCAGCCACGCGCGGCAGGATGTTCTTGCCGTAGGCGGTGGCTGGCGCCAGGATGTGGCTGTAGTTGCCGGCGATGGCCAGCACTTGCTCGGCCACGTTTTCGGCCAGGCCGTCGGCGAAGTATGGCGCGTCGGCCACGATGACTTTCGTCACGCCGGCGATTTGCGCGGCGGCAGCGGCGGCAGCCGAGGCGTTCGAACCTGCGACGAGCACGTGCACGTCGCCGCCGCACTGGGCAGCCGCGGTCACGGTGTGGTGGGTGCTGCCCTTTAAGGTAGCGTTGTCGTGTTCAGCAATAACTAATGCGACCATGATGTGTCCTGTAATTGTTCTGGATAAACGGCGAAGCCGCGCTTAGATGACTTTGGCTTCGGTACGCAGCTTGGCGACCAGCGTGGCCACGTCTGCTACCTTGATGCCGGCCGAGCGCTTGGCTGGCTCGACGACTTTCAGGGTCTTCAGGCGTGGCGCGACGTCGATGCCCAGGTCTTCCGGTTTGACGGTCTCGAGCGGCTTTTTCTTGGCCTTCATGATGTTCGGCAAGGTCACATAGCGTGGCTCGTTCAAACGCAGGTCGGTGGTGATAATCGCTGGCAAGGTCAATGCCAGGGTTTCCAGGCCGCCGTCGACTTCGCGCGTGACGGTGACTTTACCGTCTTCCAGCACGACTTTCGAGGCGAACGTGGCCTGCGGCCAACCCAGCAGGGCTGCCAGCATCTGGCCGGTCTGGTTGCTGTCGTCATCGATGGCTTGCTTGCCCAGGATGATCAGTTGCGGCTGCTCTTTCTCGGCCAGGGCTTTCACCAGCTTGGCCACGGCCAGCGGTTCCAGTTCGGTCGTCGTTTCCACCAGGATGCCGCGGTCGGCGCCGATGGCCATGGCGGTGCGCAAGGTTTCCTGGCACTGCGTCACGCCGCAGGAGATGGCGACCACTTCCGTGACCTTGCCGGCTTCTTTCAGGCGCATCGCTTCTTCCAGCGCGATCTCATCGAAAGGGTTCATCGACATTTTGACGTTGGCGGTATCGACGCCAGTGCCGTCACTCTTGACGCGGACTTTGACGTTATAGTCGACCACGCGTTTGACGGGTACCAAGACTTTCATAGCTATGCCTTTGGGAAATTATAAAAATGACGGATCAAGTGCTGATTGTGCGTTCGATTATAAGAGAAATTTGAATCCTGAACCGAATTTAAGCACGATCGTGCGATTTTTTGTTAGAGCAATCCATCTAAACTGTCCAGCTTCGGGGATTCCATGGGAGTCTGCCGCTACGCTGCAGGGCAGCAAAAGGGCGTGAAAGTGAAGCAAAAACGGTGCGGCAAGGTATCCAGCAGGCCGCGCCACGGCGGCCACGGCCGGCAGAATTATTTGCGTTGCATGAGGAAGACGAATTCGGTGCCCGTCTGCACATGCGACAGCAGGGCATTGCCCGTTTGCTTGGCGAAAGCCTGAAAGTCGCGCACGGAACCGGGATCGGTTGCCATGATGCGCAGCACTTCCCCGCTCTGCAGCTCTGACAAAGCCTTTTTCGCCTTCAGAATCGGCAACGGGCAATTCAAGCCGCGCGCGTCGAGTTCTTTGTGAAATTCCATAATCTCGGTATCAAGTAGTGTGTCGCTCATCATCAATATCCCACCATTGTTTTGTTGTACTGATTTTCGACATACTACTCTAAATCAGGGGCATTGACGCGCTGCACCAAAATAGTTCATCGGCTGTTGTGGGGTCACAACGGGATTCCACACGGCAAAACGGCCCGCAAACATCGTCTGCGGGCCGTTTTCAAGGGACTATGGGGCGCAAACCCCGCATATCCTCTAGCTTACGCCTGTGTGGCACGTTCGCCGACCCAGGCCGGTACGCCAGCCAGGGCGTTCGCCAGACCACTCGGATCGGTACCGCCCGCTTGCGCCATATCGGGGCGTCCGCCGCCTTTTCCGCCCACTTGCTGTGCAACGAAGTTCACCAGCTCGCCCGCTTTGACACGGGAAGTGGCGTCCGCCGTGACGCCGGCGATCAGGCTGACCTTGCCATCTGTCACGCTGGCCAGCACGATGGCAGCCGTCTTCAGCTTGTCTTTCAGCTTGTCCATGGTTTCGCGCAGACGGGCCACGTCGGCGCCATCGAGCACGGCGGCCAGCACCTTGATGCCGTTCACATCGACGGCTTGCGTGACCAGCTCATCGCCCTGGCCGGAAGCCAGCTTCGATTTCAGCGCGGCCAGTTCCTTCTCCAGCGCCTTCACATGGTCCTGCACCTGTCCGATACGGGCAGTCAGCTCTTCCGGCTGCGCCTTCAGCGCTTGCGCTGCTTCGACCAGGCGGCGGTTGATGGTTTGCACCAGCGCCAGCGCGCCCTCGCCCGTCACCGCTTCCACGCGGCGGATGCCGGCGGCCACGCCGCTTTCGGCGATGATCTTGAACAGACCGATATCGCCCGTGCGCTGCACGTGGACGCCGCCGCACAGCTCTTTCGAGCTGCCGATGTCGAGCACGCGCACTTCGTCGCCGTATTTCTCGCCGAACAGGGCCATCGCGCCATGCTTGACGGCATCGTCAAACGACATCAGGTGGGCCTGCGTGGCGCGGTTTTCCAGGATCTCTTTATTGACGATGGTTTCCACGGCGACGATCTGTTCCGCCGTCATCGGCGCATGGTGGCTGAAGTCGAAACGGGTTTTGTCCGGATCGACCAGCGAGCCCTTTTGCGCCACATGGCTGCCCAGCACTTCGCGCAAGGCCTTGTGCATCAAGTGCGTGGCCGAGTGGTTGCGGATGGTGCGTGCGCGCTTGGCCGTATCGACTTGCGCCGAGACGGCGTCGCCCACTTTCAACACGCCGGACTCGAGCACGCCGTGGTGGCCGAATACGTCCGCCTGGATTTTCAAGGTGTCGCTGACGGCAAAGCTGCCGGCGCCCGAGGCGATCACGCCCTGGTCACCCACCTGGCCGCCCGATTCCGCGTAGAACGGCGTGGTGTCGAGCACGACGATGCCATCCTGGCCGGCCTTCAATTCCGTTACCGGTGTGCCGGCCGCGTACAGCGCCACGACCTTGCCGCTGAAGGTCAATTGATCGTAGCCGACGAAGGTGTTTTTCTCGCCCGTGTACTCGACCTTGCTGTCCTTGTGCGTCTTGCCGCCCTTGCGCGACAGTTCCTGGCTTTCCTTCAGGGCCGCGTCGTAGCCCACCTGGTCGAACGTGATATTGCGTTCGCGGCAAATGTCGGCTGTCAGGTCCGGCGGGAAGCCGTAGGTTTCGTACAAAGTAAATGCGGTGGCGCCGTCGATGCCCGTGGCATCCTTGGCCAGCTGCGCTTCCAGCACTTTCATGCCCGTTTCCAGGGTTTCGCCGAAACGCTCTTCCTCGGCTTTGAGCATGTTGGCAACGTTGTCTTTCGCTTCTTCCAGTTCCGGATAGGCGCCGCCCATCTCGATGGCCAGGTCGGCCACCAGCTTGTAGAAGAATGGTTTGGTCTGGCCCAGCTTGTGGCCATGGCGCAAGGCGCGGCGGATGATGCGACGCAAGACATACGCGCGGCCTTCGCTGCCCGGAATGATGCCGTCGACGATCATGAAGGCGGCGGCGCGGATGTGGTCGGCGATCACGCGCAGCGACTTGTTTTCCAGGTCCGTGGCGCCCGTTTCGCGCGCGGCGGCGCGGATCAAATGCTGGAACAGGTCGATTTCATAGTTTGAATGCACGTGCTGCAGCACGGCGGCCAGGCGCTCCATGCCCATGCCCGTGTCGACGCACGGCTTCGGCAGCTTGTGCATGACGCCCGCTTCGTCGCGGTTGAACTGCATGAACACCAGGTTCCAGATTTCAATGAAACGGTCGCCATCTTCGTCCGGCGAGCCCGGCGGGCCGCCAGGGATGTCGGCGCCGTGGTCGTAGAAGATTTCCGTGCATGGACCGCATGGGCCCGTATCAGCCATCTGCCAGAAATTGTCGGAAGCGTAGCGCGCACCCTTGTTGTCGCCGATGCGGATGATGCGTTCGACAGGCACGCCGATTTCTTTGGCCCAGATGTCATACGCTTCGTCATCTTCGATGTAGACAGTGACGGTCAGCTTGTCAGCCGGCAAGCCATACACCTTGGTCAGCAGTTCCCACGCGTATTGAATCGCGTCGCGCTTGAAATAGTCGCCGAAGCTGAAGTTGCCCAGCATTTCAAAGAACGTATGGTGGCGCGCCGTGTAGCCAACGTTTTCCAGGTCGTTGTGCTTGCCGCCGGCGCGCACGCAGCGCTGCACCGAGGTGGCACGCGTGTACGGACGGCTGTCCGTGCCCGTAAACACATCCTTGAATTGCACCATGCCGCTGTTCGTCAACAGCAAGGTCGGATCGTTGCCTGGCACCAGGGAGCTGGAACGGACGATGGAATGGCCCTTGGATTCGAAAAATTTGAGGAACTTGTCGCGGATTTCAGATGATTTCATGTTTTTTTGGCAAAGAGTGGCGGCAGCTTTAAAGGGAAGATTATACGTGATATGGGGTGCGGCAATGATGGCTGGCCAGGGCATTGTTGCGCCCGTGCCAACATCGACAGCCTGCCAGCTCAGGCCGGGTCGTGGTGGCTGGCACAGGCGTGCACAGTGCTGGCAACGGCGGCGCCCCCCGCTGTGGCTGTGGCGCCGGCAGCGGCATTGCAGTCGGCGCAGCGGCCGTACAGGGTCAATTCGTGGCGCTCGACGACAAAGCCTTGCGGCGCCATGCGCTTCAAGTCGCCCGGGCAATCATGCACGTCGAACACGCGCTGGCACGTGGTGCACTGGAAATGGTGGTGGTGGTGATTGGCGGCCGTGTTCGACTCGTAGCGCGGGTTTTCGCCCGGCAAGGTCACCACGTGCACTTTTTCTTCCAGCACCAGGGACTTCAAGTTGCGGTAAACGGTGGCAATGCCCAGCTGCGTCACCTGCAAGCTGGCCTGCACCAAGATTTCCTGCGCCGACAGGGGGCGCTGAGCCGACTCGATGGCGGCTTGAATAGCGGTTTTTTGACGTGTTGTGCGTTCCATAGCCGACAGAATACACCATCCGCCTGCATCTCCCGCCCGGAAAACTGTCACACAGTAATGATAATGGGTTATCATTATCATCTTCGGGCAGTCACCCCATCCGGCAAGCGCCTGCCCAAACCCCGCAAACACCGATAGCCGATAAAGGAACTCTTGCCCATGTCCGTCCGTCCTCAACAACCCACTCCCCTCGCGCTGGCCATCATGCTGGCCTTTGCCGCCCCTGCCAGCGCCTTGGCGCAGCAAACCGCCACCTTGCCAGCCGTCACCGTTTCGGCCAGCGCCCTGGCCCTGGGCAGCGACGACATGAGCACGCCAGTGACCGTACTGGAAGGCGAAGCACTGGTGCTGGCAAGGGCTGCGACCCTGGGCGAGACCCTGGCGGGACAACCCGGTATCACCGCCAGCCATTTCGGCGCCGGCGCCAGCCGTCCCATCATCCGCGGCATGGATGGCCCGCGCGTCAAGGTGCTGTCCGATGGTGCCGAAGTGCAGGATGCGTCGACCATCAGCCCCGACCATGCTGTCGCGGCCGAGCCGATGCTGTCGGAACAGATTGAAGTCTTGCGCGGCCCGTCCGCGCTGGCCTATGGCGGCGGCGCCGTCGGTGGCGTGGTCAACGTGATCGACAAGAAAATCCCCACGCGCGTGCCGGCGAAAGGTGTTGAAGGCAGCGCGGAAGTGCGCGCCAACTCGGCGGCGCGCGAAAAGGCAGGCGCCTTTGAAGTCACTGGCGGCTCCGGCAACATCGCTTTCCATGCGGAAGGCGTCAAGCGCGATGCGAAGGAATACAAGGTCGGCAGCGGCTGGGAAGGCGGCTCCAAGGTGGCCGGCAGCTACAATAAGACGGACACGGGCAGCGTGGGCGTGTCGTGGGTGGGTCAACGCGGTTTCCTGGGCCTGGCCTTCACCAGCCAGCATGCGGACTACGGCTTGCCTGGCCACAACCACGAATTCGAGAGCTGCCACCCGCACGGCACGCACCTGCATTGCGGTGGCCACGACGGCCACGACCACGGTGCCGAAGAGGAACATGACCACGCGCACGGCAGCGTGCCCTACGTGAAGCTGAAGAGCGAGCGCTGGGATGTGCGCGGCGAATTGCGCGATCCCGTGCCCGGCTTCGCCAAGCTGCGCCTGCGCGCCGCATTCACCGATTACAAGCACGACGAAATCGAAGGCACGCAAATCGCCACCACGTTCAAGAACAAGGGCCACGATGCGCGCCTGGAAATGGAACACTATCCCGTCTTCGGCTGGCGCGGCGTGGTGGGCCTGCAAACATCGAAGCGCGATTTCTCGGCACTGGGCGAGGAAGCGTATGTGGCGCCGACGGTGACGAAGAAGCACGCGGCCTTCCTGGTGGAAGAATACAAGCTCGACCAATGGCGCTTCGAGGCGGGCTTGCGCCACGAATGGCAAGACATCACGGTCGACAGCGCCACCTTGCAGGACCGCAGCGCCAAGGGCACGTCCGTCTCGCTGGGCGCCGTGTGGAAATTCGCGCCCCAGTATTCGCTCGGTTCGACCATCTCGCGCACGCACCGTTTACCCAGCGCCGAGGAACTGTATGCGCACGGCGTGCACATGGCCACGGCCACGTATGAGCTGGGCAATCAAAACCTGGGCAAGGAAACGTCGAACAATATCGACTTGACCTTGCGCAAATATGCGGGCGCCACGACCTTCTCGGCCAGCGCCTACCGCAACAAGGTCGACAACTACATCTTCGGCTCCACGCTGGACAACCACGAAGGCTTCCAGCTGATCCAGTACGCCCAGCGCGACGCCACGTTTACGGGCATGGAAGGGCAAATCCGCCAGCAGCTGAACCCCATGTTCGGTGCCAGCGTGTTCGGCGACTACGTGCGAGCCAAGCTGGCCGACGGTGGCGCAGGCAACAATAAAAACTTGCCGCGCATCCCCGCCCAGCGCGTCGGTGTAAAAGTTGACGCCAACTGGCAGGCGTGGAGCGGCGTGGCCGAGTTCTACCGCGTGGGCAAGCAAGACAAGGTCGCCGCGTTCGAAACGGCAACCCCGGGCTACAACATGCTGAACCTGTCCGCCAACTACGACACGCGTATCGGCACGACGCCGGCCCAGTTCTACATCAAGGCGAACAACCTGACGAATGAACTGGCGTACAGCCATACTTCGTTCATCAAGAACGCGGCGCCGTTGATGGGGCGCAATGTCACGGTCGGCATGCGCGTGACTTTCTAAGCTGTTTGAAACGTAGGTCGGCTTAGCGCGCAAGCGCGTAAGCCGACAACACCAATAACGTCAACAATGTTGTCGGATTACGCGGGGCTTTGCCCCGCTAATCCGACCTACGCCATGGATGGAATAATATCTATCCTGTCCGTACAAAATCCATCCACACCCCAGGCCAGCAGTTCGCTGACCCGTTCCGGGGTGTTGACGGTGTAGCAGAACAGCCCGTATCCCGCCTCCTTGACTGCCAGCGCCAGCGCGTGCGTCAGCTGCTGATGGTTGCAATGGATCGCCACCACGCCCAGTTCCTTCGCCGTGCGTTCCCATTCAGCGGGAATGGCTTCGACCAGCCAGCCGCGTGCCAGTTCCGGCGCCGCCTGGCGTGCCGCTTCCAGTGCGGCGATGCTGAACGACGATAGCAGTGGCAATAACTCTCCTGCAGCAATTTCCTTTGCGAAATAATCGCGCGTGGCCCGCGCCACCGCCGCGCCCGTGGCCACATCAACGCCGGGCGCCGGCTTGATTTCGATATTCATCCAGATGCGCTGCGCCTTGCAATACGCCACCACGGCATCAAACGTGGGCACGCCCTCGCCTGCAAACTGCGGGCCGAACCAGGCGCCCGCTTCCATGGCGCCCAGCTGCGCGGCCGTGTAATCGTTGACATGGCCGCTGCCGGCCACGGTGCGGCCCAGTTCCGGGTCGTGCACGACGACGGGCACGCCGTCGGACGCCAGCATGACGTCGAACTCCACGGCGCGGTAGCCGTAGGCCAGGCCACAGCGCAGGGCGGCCAGGGTGTTTTCAGGCGCCAGGGTGCCGCCGCCGCGGTGCGCCAGGGTGCGTGGATAGGGCCACATGATGTTCCTTTATCGTGATGAGGTTGTCGATCAAGACAGCTTGCCATCATCGCGCGCAAGCGCCACTGTGTAAAGGACGCGATCCCGCGATTGGCGCCACATCCGCACGGTTTCGTCGCAACCGCGTTGCGCCCGCGTGCAGAGCCGCCCATAATTGCCGCATTGCCAACCCGAGCGCCCACCTGAAAGCAGTCCCGCATGCACACTACCGACGCAGCCCCGCGCAAGACGGGCTTTCCCTACCAGCGCCTGCTGGGCGATGCCCGCTATGCGCTGCTGCTCAACGTCCTGTGTGCCCTCTTCATCACCTTCGTGCTAAGCGGTGGACAAAGCTTCTGGCTCAACCTGCTTGCGTCGATGTGCATCGGCAGTATTGCTTTCCTGCTCATCGACGGCATCCGCCTGGCGTGCTGGGGCGAACAGCGGCGCGTCCCATTGCTGCCCTTCACTGCCCTCATCATCGTCAGCGCCGCCGTGGCGCAAGTCGGCGGCACCATGCTGTTCGGCTGGCTGGCCAATATCGACGTTCCCGCGCCCGTGTCCATGTCGCCACGCAACGTCGGCATGACGGTGTTCACACTGGCGGCGGCGGGGGCCGCCATCCTGTTCTTTAGCGGCCGAGAAAAAATTGCCCGCCTGCAAATGGAGGCAGCCCAGGAAAAAGCCCGCGCCGAATCCGTGGCGCGCCAGGTTATGCAGGCCCAGCTGCAGCTGCTGCAGGCGCAGATCGAACCGCACATGCTGTTCAACACACTGGCCAATCTGCAGGGCCTGATCAGCTTTGATCCGGAGCGTGCCCAGCTGCTGCTCGATCAATTGATCCAGTATCTGCGCGCCACCCTCTCTTCCTCGCGTGCCGGGTCCACCACCCTGGAGCAGGAGTTTTCCCTGATGCAAGCCTACCTGGGCCTGATGTCCACCCGCATGGGCGCGCGCCTGCGCTTTACGCTGGACTTGCCCGAGGCCTTGCGCGATATCAAAGTGCCACCCATGCTGCTGCAGCCGCTGGTGGAAAACGCCATCCAGCACGGCCTGGAGCCGAAGATCGAAGGCGGCCATATCCACGTGCAGGCGTCCACGGACGGCGGCGTGCTGATCCTGACGGTTGCCGATGATGGCCTGGGTCTCGATCATCCGGGCCAGACCAAGGGCACGCATCTGGGCGTGGCGAATATCCGCGAACGCCTGCGCGGCATGCATGGCGATGCCGCCAGCCTGTCGCTGGCCGCCAACCATTCGGCAGGCGTCGTCGCCCGCCTGACACTCCCCCTTCCACCCACCATCACGAGTCCCCTCGCATGAGCCACCACACCCCGCGCGCCCTGATCGCCGAAGACGAACCCATCCTTGCCGCCGCCCTCGCGCACGCCTTGCAACGGCTGTGGCCGGAACTCGACATTGTCGCCACCTGCGCCAACGGCGTGGAAGCCTTGCGGCAAGGCCTGGCACTGCAGCCCGACATCCTCTTTCTCGACATCAAGATGCCAGGCAAGACGGGCCTGGAAGCGGCCGAAGAACTGGCGGAGCAGTGGCCTGACGATATTGTGTTTCCCCACATCGTGTTCGTCACGGCCTACGATGAATACGCACTGGCCGCCTTCGAACATGCGGCCGCCGATTACGTGCTAAAACCCGTCAACGATGCACGCCTGGGCAAGACGGTGGAACGCCTGCAGCAGCGCCTGCGCGACAGTGGTACAACAACAGCGCCCCCAACGGCAGGGGCAGGGGCAGCCACCACGACGGTACCCTTGGCGACGACGGAAACGGCGTCCGCCAGCGATGACAACCTGGCCCGACTGCTGAGCCAGCTGCAAGCCATGCTGCCGCCGGCGCCGCGCCTGCAAATGATACGGGCCGCCGTCGGCAACAGCGTACGCATGATCGCCCTGGCCGACGTCGTGTATTTCGAAGCGCTGGACAAATACATCAACGTCGTGTGCCGGGACAGCGAAGCACTGATACGCACGAGCCTGAAGGAACTCTTGCCCCAGCTGGACCCGCAACAATTCTGGCAAATCCACCGGGGCACCATCGTCAACGCCAGCGCCATCGCCACGGCCGTGCGCGACGACGCGGGCAAGCTGTCGCTTACCCTGCGCCAGCACCCGGCGCAGCTGCGCGTCAGTCCCTTATATGCCCATCTGTTCCGCCAGATGTAAAACGGTTACAACACCTGACAAAACCTAATGCAGCTGGTGCTTCAGGTCCGACAATTCATCGTGCACCTTGAGCACGGCGCTCTTCATTTCCGGCGTCACGCTGGACGCCGTGCCACAGGCCCGCTTGGCGCGGTCGCCCAACGACTCCATCTGGTCGACGGCCTGGCGGATGCGCGCATCGTCTTGCGTGTCGATGGCTTGCCGCACGGCACTCTTTTGCTGGTCCAGCTGGTTGATGCAATCCTTCAAGTCCATGGGCATGCCCTGCTGTTTGCTGCACAGCTGGGCCGCCTGACCGATCGCGTGTTCGATGGCGCCAAAGCGCCGTGCCACTTCCTTTACCTGCATCATGATGTGTCCTCCCATGCTATCTGCAGTTGGATCGTCAGGCCGATCCAAGGTTCCCCACCGCCCGCCAAGGCATTGAAATTTCCATGAGGCACTTTTTTGTAAGCACGTGTGACATTTTAGATAATTATCAAATCCTTCAGATACATTGGCGTACCTGAACCACCATGCCCTCCATGACCTCTTTGCCACCCCTGCCCCGCCGCGCGCCCGGCCTGCTGCTGATCGTCTTGCTGCACGCGGGACTGGCCTATGTCATCGTGCAGTCGCGGCCGCGCCTTGCCTCAGACGAGAACCTGCCGCAAGGTCCGGCCATCAGCTGGCTGCGCCACACGCTCCCGGCGCCGCCCAAGCCCCTGCCCTTGCCCTTGCCCAGCATCAAACCAGCTGCCGCGCGCGTGCCACGTCTGCCGAGTTTGCCCATCTTGGCGCCCGTCAGCCGCCCCCTGCCCGCCGCCAGCGTCACGCAGGCACCAGCGCCAGCAACGCCGGAAGCGATCACGGTGACGCCAGCGCCCAGCGCGGCCGATATCCTGGCGCAAGCCAAACGCGACGTGGGCAAGATCGACAGGGAGTTGCGCAAGGAATTCCCGCAGCGCGGCGAACAAAAACTGGACGACACGGGCTTCAAGCGCATGCAGCAAGGCTTTGCCGAGGCCTACGCGGCCGTGCCGCCGAAATGGTATGAAGCGTCAAAAATCGAGGAAGTGGGCGCGAATGCGGCCAAGGGCAGCCGCACCTACAAAATCACCAGCGCGCTGGGCACCTTGTGCGTGACCACGGGCGCAGGCAGGAATGGGGAAACGATGATCGGCAACTGCCCCAAATAGCCGCTCAACCCACCGCTTCGCGCGCGCCCAGCGGCTGCAGATGGCGCAAGCGCAAGGCGATCAGCACGCCGCCGCCCAGGCACAGGCCCAGCATGATGATGACGCCCGTCCAGCCATCGAAGCCCCACATCATGCCCGAGGCGGAACCGATCAGGCTCGAACCGAGGTAATAGAACAGCAGATAGAAGGCCGAAGCCAGCGCCTGCGGCGCGCGCGCGCGGCGGCTGACCCAGCTGCTGGCGATCGAATGCGAGGCAAAGAAGCCGAAGGTGGCCAGCGCCATGCCGATGACGATCAGCGGCAGCGAGTCGAACAGGGTCAATACAATGCCGGACAGCATCAGCGACAGCATGATCCACAGCACGCCCCGGCGCCCCAGGCGATCCACCAGGCGTCCCGCCCAGACGGAACTGAAGATGCCGATCAGGTACAAAAAGGCCAGCAAGCCGACCGTGCTCTGGCGCAAGTTGAACGGCGCGGCCAGCAAGCGATAACCGATGTAGTTGTACAGGCTGACAAAACAGCCCATCAGCACGAACGCCAGGCAGAACAGCCACGGCAAGCCCCGGTCGGAAAAATGCTGTTTGATCGCGTGCGGCAGCGCATTCCAGCCACGGGTACTGGGCACGAAATTTTTCGATGCGGGCAGGCTGCGCCAGAATTCGGCCGCCGCCAGCACGCCGGCCACGCCCAGCACGCCCAAGGCCCAGCGCCACGAGAGGAAATCGCTGAGCATGGAAGCGATCAAGCGCCCCGACATACCGCCAAAGGCGCTGCCGGCAATATACAAGCCCATCGACAGGCCCAGCGACGGTCCCTCGATTTCCTCGCCCAGGTAAGCCATGGCCACGGCCGGCATGCCGCCCAGGGCAATGCCCAGCGCCGCGCGGATCGCCAGCAGCTGCGCGTAATCCTGCGCGAAGGCGGACAAGATCGTCAATATGGCGGCGGAAAACATCGACGCCACCATCAAGGGCTTGCGGCCGATGCGGTCCGAGACGGCGCTCAGCAGCACCAAGGAAATGGCCAGCAAGCCGCTCGACACGGACAGGGACCAGCTGCTTTGCGCCGGCGTCAGATGAAACTGGTGCGACAGCAGCGGGAACAGGGGCTGGATGCAGTACAGCAAGCTGAAGGTGGAAAAGCCGCCGAAGAACAGGGCGCGGTTGCTGCGCTTGAATTCGATGGACCCCTTGGCGATAGCCGAACGGGGAGCGGGAGCGGCGGGAGCAACAGGAGAAAGCGCCGGGGTGGCGGCAGAGGCATAAGCGAGCGATGAATCAGACATGGCCGTGTTTCAAAAGAGAAGCGAATCTGCATGTTAGGATTGCCAACTCATATCGTCCAATATATATTTAAGGCCCAACTCATACTTTAAAACGATTACTGGACGAACATGGAATTGCGCCACCTGCGTTACTTTGTCGCCGTCGCCGAGGAACTGCACTTCACGCGCGCGGCCGAGCGCCTGCACATCGGCCAGCCGCCGCTGAGCCAGCAAATCCAGGCGCTGGAAGCGGAATTGGGCGCGCAGTTGTTCGAGCGCAACAAGCGCTCCGTGCGCCTGACGCAGGCGGGTGCGCTGTTCCTCGACGATGCGCGGCGCATCCTGGCCCTGTCGGAACAGGCGGCCGTCACGGCGCGCCGGGCGCAGCGGGGCGAGGCGGGCGAGTTGCGCATCGGCTTCACGTTTTCCACGCCGTTTACGCCCTACTTCGCCACCGTCATCAACCGCTACCGCCAGCAATTCCCGCACGTCACCCTGACCTTGCACGAAATGGCGACATTGCATCAGCTGGAAGCGATCTCGGGCAGGACGATGGACCTGGGTTTCGTACGCCCGCCGGAAACGACGTACCCGGACGACATCCGCCTCACCGAATTGCGCCAGGACCCGCTGTTCCTCGTGCTGCCTGTCGCCCATGCGCTGGCGGCCAAGGAGGCGATTGCCATTGCCGACATGGCGGGCGAAGGTTTTGTGATGTACCCCAAGGATGCGGGCACAGGGATTTATCCGCAGATCTTCCGCCTGTGCAAGGCGGCCGGCTTCGTGCCCCAGGTGACGCAGGAAGCGGGCGAAGCGTCGACCATCATCGGCCTGGTGGCGGCCGGCTGCGGCATTTCCGTGCTGCCCGCCTCGTTCGACCGCATCCGCATGGATGGCGTGTGCTACCGCCCTATCGCCGACCCGCAGGCGACCACCAGCCTGTTACTGGCACAACGGGAAGAAGAAACGTCGCCGCTGGTGGCGGCGTTCGTCAAACTGGCCGAGGCAGCGGCGCTGGAAGGGGGAGCATAAGCTGCAATGTCGGCTTACGCTGCGGCTGTGCCGCAGCTAAGCCGACCTACGGGACGCGCGCCATCGTAGGTCGGATTAGCGGCGGCACGCCGCGTAATCCGACAACAGCGTTGGATTACGAATAATCCGCGTCCAGCTCCGAACCCGCGTAGTTTTCCAGGTCCTCGAACAGGCTTTTCATGCTGGCCCGCGTCAGGATTTTATGCACGACGGTGCAGCTGCGGCGGTAGGATTCTATGCGGTCGAGCAACACCGGGTGATGCTGCACGGGCACCTTGGCCACCAGGGCGGCCCAGCCTTCCTCGAAGTCGGGCTTGTTCTTGCGCACGGAACGCACGAAGCGTTCAAACTCCTTTTGCCCCGTGCGCGCCATGATGCGTCCGCCGCCTTCGATGGCGAAGATGATGGCCACGGCAATCACACCCTCGGCATTCAGGTCGCTGTCGCTGACAGGGCCGTTGTCATGGTGGCGGCGCAGCCAGCTGGCCAGGCGCACGACGGCTTGCACTTCCTTGCGCTGTTGCAACTGCAGCGCATACTTTTCATAGCCGGCCCAGTTCTGGTTCGGGTCGGCCTGGCAAATATCGATGAACAGCTCGCGCAGGCGGCGCGCAAGGTAGACGGGGTCCTGGTCGTATTCACCGACGAGGGCGTCTTCCGGCAGCTGCGACAATTCCTTGATCAGGCGAAAGCCCACCTGGAACGCGTGCTCGGCGCCGTGCTCGACGAGGAAGTCGAGGGCGGCCTGGTCGCCTTCATGCGTGACGGCCTGCTCCAGGCCCAAGGACACGCCGCCCACCGTCAGGAACAGCGCTTTCTGGATGCCGTCGGCCGTGCGTTCATTCGTGAACTTCTCGGCCACCATGGCCGTGATGCCCGTCAACTCGTCGGCCAGGTCCAGCGCCGCATCCTCGCGCGGGTCGTTCGGCAACAGCTTGATGGCGCGCACCAGGCGCGGAAGATTTTCTACAACAATTGCTGGCAGCATTAGACGTTTCCTGCTTTCATTACGAGAAAATACCGGTGCCCAGGCTGCGGCGCGTGCTGGAGCGCGGCGCGCTGCGCGTGCTCGGCACTTGCTTGCGCAGGCGGTACAGCAATTCCTTGGTACTGCGCTGCAACATGGTCGGCTCTTCGTCCGGGTCGTCCGAATATTCGGCATCGGCCAGGTCGGCGCTGTGGCGGAAGTCGGGGAACAGTTCGAACAGCGAGCGGTCCCAGCCGTCTTCATTCGCTTGCGCCAGCTCGATGGCCAGCGGCACGACGTCGTTGTCCGACGAGGTCACGCCCGTCACGTACGGTCCCTTGATGACGATTTCGCCCGCCACTTCGAGGATTTCCTTCGGCGCCATCGAGAACAAAATGGCGAACGCGGTGGCGCCCCAGTCGGTGGCGGACGCTTCGAGCAGCAGCTCGCGGCGGCGCTCGGCGTCGTCGGTGGAAAACACCACGCCGTGGATGTGCGCGAACAACGACTCGGCGATGCGTTCCGGATCATCCTCGATCTGGTCGTCGCTCCAGGTGGCGGCGATGAAGGCCAGGCTGTCGGCCCAGGCCTTCGGCGGCACCAGCAAGGTGGCCAGCGACATCTTGCCGCCGTCAAAGCCGGCCAGGTGCAGGGCCGTCACTTGCGGCGGGATGGCATTGAGCACTTCCACCACGGCCAGATCGCCGTACTGGTCGGCCGCATCGGCAAACGCCTGCTCGGCGTGGCCCAGCGAACCGGACAGCACCAATTCCATGACCTGTTTCGTCAGCGCGGGCAGGTTGCTTTTTTGTTCGGTATTTTGATCCTTGTTATCGGCCATGGTCGTCTCCATCCTGGTCAAACATCTGGGCGAAATCGTCGGTGGCTTCGTCTTCATCGTGCTCGTCGTCGCCGTCGTCATTGGCCGCCAGCTGGTCGAGCGACTGGTCGTCGTCGTCCCACAGGCGCGGGTTCTTGTGCAAAAAGGCCGTGATGATGGCCTGGCGCGCCAGGTCGGGGAAGCTCTCTTCAATGGCGGCATACATCTTCGCCGCTTCCGGCGCAGCGCAGGCGGCCATGGAAAACACGCGGGCCGGGTCGCCGAACTCGTAGTCTTCACTCTCGGCCAGCAAGCCTTTCGGGTCGCTGAAGGTGATGTGGTCGACCAGCGCGAAGGCCAGCATATTCACGTCTTCGATGCCGCCGCCGCTGGCGTACTCGCTCACCAGCGCGTCGACCATGCTTTTGTAGTTCTTGCGGTTTGGCGGGTCGCCGAGGATGCCATCGATCTGGCCTTCCAGCTCGCGCGACTGGTACGCGAATTCAGGGTGTACTCTTCTCATGCTGTGCTTTCCAATGTGATGCTGGGCACTTTTACATAAAAGTAAAAGCACCATTGTTTGTTGTTTTTCAAATCATTCAGGCTGGCCGGGCGACCGCCAGCAGGCTTAGTCTGCTGGCAGTACTGTGCCATGCAGGCGGAACACGCCGCACCACAGGGCATAGGCTTCCGCTTCCGGATCGATGATGATGCGGTGGTTCACGCTCTGGTCGTATTCGGCGCGCTTGACCGGGTCGGCCAGGATTTCATACGCCTTGGTGACGCTCTTGAAGCGCGCCTCGGCGCCGGGGGCCTGGTTGCGGTCGGGGTGGAAGCGCATGGCCAGCGAACGGTAAACCTTCTTGATTTCATCGTCGCTGGCATTGGGCGCGACACCGAGGACGTTATATAAATTTTCCATAAATGGCTCCGGGGTCACGTTTTGTTTGCTAATTAAAGGCAGATTATCCTATAGAACGGCGCCCGCGTCGCTTGCATGCTGGGATATGGGGGCAAATACGTGCTTATAAAGCGCTTGCGGTACGGTAAAATGCTTTTTACTGTCACTCTTCCGCATTGATCAATGAGCAACGATAAACCGAATACCGCCGCGCCAGCGCTGGCGCCCAATTTCTTGCGTAACATCATCGAAGCCGACCTGGCTGCCGGCACCCACGTGCGTCCCGGCCTGCCCCAGGTGATCACGCGTTTCCCGCCGGAGCCGAACGGCTACCTGCACGTGGGCCACGCCAAGTCGATCTGCGTCAACTTCGGCCTGGCGCGCAATTACGCCGGCCAGTGCAACCTGCGCTTCGACGACACCAACCCGGCGAAGGAAGAGCAGGAATACGTCGACACCATCATGGACAGCGTGAAATGGCTGGGCTTTGACTGGGAACCGAAGCATGCCGATGGCCAGAGCCATCTGCACTACGCGAGCGACTATTTCGACCAGCTGTACGCGATGGCCGAGTACCTGATCACGGCCGGCTTTGCCTATGTGGACAGCCAGAGCGCCGAAGACATGGCCGCCAACCGGGGCAATTTCGGCCAGGCCGGCAAGAATTCGCCGTTCCGCGACCGTCCGCGCGACGAATCGCTGGCCCTGTTCCGCGCCATGAAGGCGGGCCAGTTCAAGGATGGCGAGCACATCCTGCGCGCGAAGATGAGCGAAGATGCCATGAGTTCGCCGAACATGAACTTGCGCGACCCGGCCATCTACCGCATCCGCCATGCACATCACCACCGCACGGGCGACGCCTGGTGCATCTATCCGATGTACGACTACACGCACCCGATCTCGGACGCGCTGGAAAACATCACGCATTCTATCTGCACGCTGGAATTCCAGGACCACCGCCCGTTCTACGACTGGCTGCTGGAAACCCTGGCCGCCGGTGGCTTCTTCCAGCAACCGGTGCCGCACCAGTTCGAATTCTCACGCCTGAACCTGACCTACATCGTCACCAGCAAGCGCAAGCTGCGCCAGCTGGTGGAAGAAAAGATCGTCGACGGCTGGGACGACCCGCGCATGCCGACCCTGGTGGGCATGCGCCGCCGCGGCTACACGCCGGAAGCGATTCAATTGATGTGCGAACGCACGGGCGTGACGAAGTCCGACGGCTGGATCGACTACAGCGTGCTCGAAGGCTGCCTGCGCGAAGACCTGGACCCGAAGGCGCCGCGCACGGTGGCCGTGCTGCGTCCGTTGAAACTGATCATCGACAATTTCCCTGAAAACGAGAGCGTGGAATGCACGGCGCCCGTGCACCCGCACTTCCCGGAACGGGGCTTGCGCACCTTCCCCATCTCGCGCGAGCTGTGGATCGAGGAAGACGATTTCATGGAAGTGCCGAACAAGGGCTATTTCCGCCTGTATCCGCCAATAGCCGACAAGCCGGGCAGCCGCGTGCGCCTGCGCTACGGCTACGTGATCGAGTGCACGGGCTTTGACAAGGATGCAGACGGCAAGGTCATCGCCGTGCATTGCACCTACTTCCCGGACAGCAAGTCGGGCACGGAGGGCAGCTCGACCTACAAGGTCAAGGGCAATATGCACTGGGTCAGCGCGCCGACGGCGATCCCCGCCGAAGTACGCCTGTACGACCGCCTGTTTACCGACCCGCAGCCGGACGCGGGCGGCAAGGACTTCAAGCTGGCCCTGAACCCGCTGGCCAAGGAAGTGGTGCAAGCGTGGCTGGAACCGGGCGCGGAACTGGCCCAGCCGGAACAGCGCTTCCAGTTCGAGCGCCACGGCTATTTCGCGGCCGACCGCGTCGACAGCCAGCCGGGCAAGCCCGTCTTCAACCGCATCGTCACCCTGAAAGACAGCTGGCAGCCCGCCAAGTAAGGCGCCGCACGATCCACAAAAAAACCGCTGCGGCGGTTTTTTTTCGTTCCCGACAGAAATATTGCCTGTTGACTATATTCACGATAATTTTGTATATTAGGCAGCTATTGAGCAATTTACAATGTCGTTAGTGCTTGTGCAACTTGGTACAGCCTCCAGCACACAGGCGGCACCCGATTCCTCTTCCTGATGCGGATGGCGATGTCTACTACTGCCGGCAAACACTTATCTGCTGAAAAAAAACCGCTCTGGCTGCTCGGCGTCGTGATGTCGCTGATGGTGGGCCTGCTGTTCTACATGGCCGCCTCGCTGTCGATCGAAAACGATGCCAGCGAGCTATTCAACAATCTGTCGCGCAATACCCAGAAAAACATCGCATCACGCCTCAAGTCGTATACCAACTTGCTGCGCGGCACGGCCAGCCTGTTCCGCGCCAACGAACATGTGAGCCGCGAGCAATTCCACCGCTACGTGGCGAACATCGCCTTGCAACAGAACTACCCGGGCGTGATGAATCTCAATTACAGCCAGGAACTCGACGAGTCGCAGCGCGCCGCCTTCGAAACGGCCATGCAGCGCGACTATCCGCCCGGGCGCGACGACTATCCGGCGTTTGCCATCCATCCGCCCGCCCCGCGCCCCCGTTATTCCGTACTGATGTACATCGAGCCGATCGCCAGCGCGCCGGAAAAGTATGGCTATGACATCGCTTCGCGGCCCCTGATCGCCGAAGCGCTGGAACAGTCGCGCGATACCGGGCAGCTCAGCAATTCCGGCGTGCCCGTGCCGATGGATGGCCGGCCGCAGCTGACGGGCATGGCCATGCGCCTGCCCGTGTACCGCTTCGGCATGCCGACCGGCACGGTGGAGCAAAGGCGCGCGGCCTACCAGGGTTCCGTCGGCATCGGCTACGACCTGGTGACGATGATGCGCAGCGCACTGGCCGACATGCCGGTACGCAATGTCCGCCTGACCCTGTTCGATATCGGCCCGCAGGCGCGCGAGCCGCTGGACTTGCCGCACGACATGCGCCCCATCTTCGACAGCACGACGGCGGGCATGCATGCGCCATGGTGGCTGCCCGGCAACTCGGGCCGTTACCTGAGCAGCACGATGCTGATCGAACACAATGGCCGCGTCTGGCAAGCGCTGTTCAGCGTGCGCAAGAGCGACCTGTACACGCGCTTCGACGCCTTCCTGCCGTGGCTGGCCCTGCTGACCGGCTTTGCCAGCACCATGCTGCTGTACATGCTGTTTCATGCCCTGGCATCGTCGCGCCGGCGCGCCATCCAGATGGCGACGGGCATGACGGAGGAATTGCGCGCCAGCCAGATTCGCCTGCAACTGTCGCACCAGAAACTGCGCCGCCTGGCAGCCCACGCCGACCGGATCAAGGAAGAGGAGCGCAAGCGCATCGCGCGCGAAATCCACGACGACCTGGGACAGAACCTGCTGGTCTTGCGCATCGACGCCGACATGCTCGCCTCGCGCACGCAGCGCCGCCACCCGCGCCTGAACGCCCGCGCCCGCTCGACCCTGGAACAGATCGACGCCACGATTAAAAGCGTGCGGCAGATCATCAACGACTTGCGTCCCACCGTGCTGGACCTGGGCGTGAATGCGGCCGTCGAATGGCAGGTGGCGCAATTTCGCCAGCGCACGGGCATCGCCTGCGAAGTGAGCGAAAGCCATGACGACATTTGCCTCAGCGATCAATGCGCCACGGCCCTGTTCCGCATCCTGCAGGAATCGCTGAGCAATATTTCCCAGCATGCGAATGCCAGCCGCGTGCAAGTCAAGCTGGAAAAGTGCCGCGACACCGTATCGATGAGCGTCAGCGACAATGGCGTGGGCGCGGCCATCGACGGACGCAACAAGCTGGGCTCGTTTGGTCTGGTGGGCATCGAGGAGCGCATCAAGTTACTGGGTGGCACTTTCTACATCGAAAGCAGCCCCGGCGCAGGCATGAGCGTGCATGTCAGCGTGCCGCTGGGCGCGGACGCCACGGCGTTTCCCTACCAGGAGAATGGCCGAGCCAGCGCCTGACAGCCATGTCCCGCATGAAACAAGCTCCGCTTGCGTATTTTGTAATTAGATGCAATTCTAATGTAGAACAACTCAGCGCCAGCCCGCCATGGGCCAGGCATTCCTCGACCATTTACCAGGAGTACGCCCCGCCGCTCTCCCTTGTTGCACTGTATTTCCCACAACGCTCTTTACCACAAGGACATTCATGGATACGAACGACAGTTTCAAGGCAATTGCCGATTTGAATTTGGACGCGATCAAAGTCAAGCTGATGCATCGGGAGTCAGGCGAAGGATGGAGCCTGGAGAAGGCCAATGCGGTGGAGTTCGAGTACCGGCGCTTTCTGATCCTGATGAAACAGTTTCCGGAAGAAGAAACGGCGCCGCTGATGGATGTCGATACCTTCTGGCACTACCACATCCTCGACACCCTGAAATATGCGGCGGACTGCGAACAGGTGTTCGGCTACTTCCTGCATCACTTTCCGTACATCGGCCTGCGCGGCGAAGACGACGAAGCAGCGCACCGGCGCGTGGGCGAGCGCATGAAGCAGCTGTATGAGCAAACGTTCGGGGAAGATTATATCCGCGCAGAAACGGCGTATTCGGGGCGCGCCGTACAGGCGGCGTATTCGGGACGGGCCGTGCAGGCCGCGTATTCAGGGCGTGCGGTACAGGCGACGGCATACTCGGGCCGGGCCGTGCAAACGGCGTTTTCCAGCGCGGCGGTGCAGGCGACCGCGTATTCAGGGCGCGCGACGGGGACAGCCAGCACGGCATTTTCCAGCGCACCCGCCACCTTGGCAGCAGCGCTGCTCAAGTCGTCTTCGAGCGGCCTGGAAATGGGGCGTTTCTATGTCGATCGTCCGGTGCTGAACCGCGACCCGCAATAGAAAAAACAGATGTGGCTGCCGCACGCGGCAAGCCTGACTTACCCAGACGGCACCTCTCAGTTTGCCGTCTGTCAGGCGCTCTTAGGCAGCCATCAACTCGCGCAGTTCACGAATGCTGAAATCGCTGATTTCATGCATGCGGATGAGGATCGTGGCGCCGATCGGCAAGGTGTTATGACGAATCTTGCTGATGACCGGTGGCGCCACTTCCAGAGCTCGCGACAGGGCGGCATCGTTTTTCAGCTGCAGCTTGTCGATGATTGCATCGAGGACGCGATTCGGGTTGTAGGTAGGCAAAGAGGTAATTTGTTTGAGAGACATGATCGAAAATCCGTACTTGTTGTATTAAGGCAAAAAGAAACCGAATGTCTCTTCTGCAATAATTCAGGGTAAACACACTAAAAAGCGCCATCACTTATGCGGCTTTTAGGCCACAAACAATATAATACACGCTATTGTTGATTTTTGCGTAACTTAAAGCAAAATTGTGATAATTGAAGAGAATTGACGCACTTGGAATGTGCTAGAGGATAACTCAAATCGGGAAAATTTGCTGCACGTCATCAATTTTTACGATGAGCAACACCGCCGTGCATCAGCCAGACTATGGCCATGAGGGTGCCCAGGCGGGCCATATCGGCGGATAAATGCCAGCCTTGCGCGACCAGGCCGGCCGGGGTGGCCGGAAGGCAGGCGCCGGGGAAGGCGCCCACGCGGCACCAGGCCAGTTGCCGGCGAATTTCATCGGGCGGCGGTGGCGGCTGCAGCGCACGTTCGCGACGCCGCATATAGGCACGCACCTGTTCCTTGCTGGGGTGACTCGTAGCTCGCATGGATCGCTCCTGCTGACGGGAAACTGCGTCGCGCTAATTGTAGATGCCGAGCCCGCCACAACTAGCCAGGACGCGTGACGACATTGCTCACCATATCGCCAGCGCGCCATGATGCGTTTGCGTTGCATCAAATGGCAAGGCCCCGGTGTTGCGCCGAAGCCCGCACTGCGCCATGCTCCAGCGGCCTGGCGGCCAATAGCTGGCTCTTATTTCTTTTGCTGGCGCACGCGCTGTTGCTGTTTTTCCTGCGTTTGCTGGCGATTCTGCTTGCGCTCGAACAGGGTGACTGCATCTTTCTTGGCTTGCTCGGCGGTACGCATTTCCTCATGCGCATCGTGCGGAACAAAAAATTCGGCATCCTGCGCCGCCACGACCAGCTTGATGGCGGCGTCGTCGTCGAGGTCATACAGTTCCGTCAGGACGGTGGTGACCTCGTCCAGGTATTCTTCGTAAGTGAGGGTGGTCATGCTGTAGTCCTTAAGTGAATGGCGCGCCGCCGCAACGGCGCGCTGCGCACCGGTCCGGCAAAGTGCGCAGATAACCGGCCATTTTACCCGATGCCGGCCGTATCGGCAGACAGCGACTGCAAGGCATCGGCCACGCGCGCGTAGCGCAGGCGCACGCCCAGCTCGCGCTTCAGGCGCGTATTGTGCAGGCGGCGCGATTCGGACATGAACGACAGCAGCATCGGCGTGACCACTTGCCGCAGCTCGGCACGTGGCAGGCGCGGCGGGCGCGGCAGGCCAAACGTATCGGCCACGGCATCGAAATATTCCGCCATCTTGAGTTCGCTGTCATCGCTGGCGTGATACACGCGTCCCGGTTTGCCGCGCCACAAGGCCCGTTCGATGATGCGCGCCAAATCATCGGCATGGATATGGTTGGTGTACACATCGTCGCCCGCAGCCAGGGCCGGCGTACCTTCGCGCAGGCGCTTCAGGGGCAGGCGGTCGGACGCATAAATGCCGGGCACGCGCAGGATGGCCACGCTGGCGCCGCGGCGTGCGCCCCAGGCACGCAAAACCTGCTCCGCATCCACGCGCCGCTTCGCGCGCGCATTGCCCGGCGCCGTCGGGCGCGTCTCATCGACCCAGGCGCCGGCGCAATCGCCATACACGCCGCTGGTACTCACATACACCAGGCGTGCATGCTCGGGTAAAATGGCGGCCAGATTGCGCGTGCGCCGGTCCAGCAAGCCCGACGACAGGGGCGGCGCCAGGTGCACGATCGTCGGCGCCAGTCCCGCCAGCCGTTTCAGGCTGGCGCGGTCGTCGAGGTTGGCCACGATGGGCACGGCGCCGGCTGCCCGCAGCTGCGCGCAACGCGCCGGCTGGCTGGTGACGGCAAAGACACGAAAGCGCGCGCGCAGCAGGGGCAGCAGACGCAGGCCGACGTCGCCGCAGCCGAGGATCAGCAGGCGCGGCAAGCCCACCGGCTTGCGCAAAGAGTGCATTAACATATTTTTCATCTCAAGGATTGTATGACTTTTCAAATTACTGTTCAGCCCAGCGGCCACCAATTCAGCTGTGAAGCGGACGAAACCGTCCTGTCGGCGGCGATCCGCGCCGGCGTGGGCTTGCCGTATAGCTGCAAAAGCGGCGCCTGCAGTTCCTGCAAGGGCAAGATCGTGTCCGGCAATGTACAGCATAAGCCATACCAGGCACGCTCCCTGACGGAAGATGAAGCGGCCGCCGGCTACTCGCTGCTGTGCTGCGCCGTGCCGCAGGGCGACCTGGTGGTGCAGGCGCGAGAAGTGGCGGGCAGCAGCGACTACCCGATCAAGAAAATGCCGTCGCGCGTAACCACCATCGAAAAAGTCGCGCCCGACGTCGTCGTGCTGACCCTGCAGTTGCCGGCCAGCGAGCGCCTGCACTACCGCGCCGGACAGTATATCGAAATCATGCTGCGCGATAACAAACGCCGCAGCTACAGCATGGCCAGCGCGCCCGTCGACGGCGGCCCCGTGAGCCTGCACATCCGCCACATGCCGGGCGGGCTGTTCACCGATCAGGTATTTGGCAGCATGAAAGAGCGCGACATCCTGCGCTTCGAAGGCCCGATGGGCACCTTCTTCCTGCGCGAAGACTCCGACAAGCCCGTCGTGCTGCTGGCCTCGGGCACGGGCTTTGCCCCCTTGAAAGCCATCGTCGAGCACATGATCAACGAGCAATCGCCGCGCCCGATCACCCTGTACTGGGGCGCACGCCGTCCGCACGACCTGTACATGGATGCGCTGTGCCGCCAGTGGGCCGCCGACTTGCCGCAGTTCACCTATGTGCCCGTCGTCTCGGAAGCGCTGCCGGAAGACGCCTGGAGCGGCCGCACGGGCTTCGTGCACCAGGCCGTCATGACCGACCTGCCCGACATGTCCGCGTATCAGGTGTATGCCTGCGGCGCACCGATCGTCGTCGAGTCGGCCAACCGCGATTTCGTGCAATTGTGTCAACTTCCAGCCGACGAGTTCTACGCGGACGCCTTCACCACCGAAGCCGACCTGGCCAAGTAAGCGTTACCTTCCAGACAGCGGGGCGCGGCTGGTGCGGCGCCCGCTACCACCACCGCTCTACCCCGCTGCTTCCCGGAAATTTCATGTCCCTCGCGTCCGCCGGCAACGGCTTCAGTATCCTGCATCACCGCAATTTCGCTTGTTACCTGTCCGCGCGCGTGCTGGGCACGCTGGCCGTGCAGATGCAAAGCGTGGCCATCGGCTGGCAGGTGTACCAGATCACGGGCAGCCTGTTCGATCTGGGCCTGATCGGCCTGGCGCAGTTCGCGCCCTTCCTCGTGCTGATCTTGCCGGCCGGCCACGTAGCCGACCGCTACAACCGCCGCAACATCATCGCCTGGTGCCTGGCGGCGCAGCTCGCTTGCGCGCTGGCCTTGCTGGCGTTTACGTTAAGCAATATTTCCATCGTCTGGCCCGTGTTTGCCGTGCTGGTGCTGTTCGGCAGCGCGCGCGCCTTCATGATGCCGGCCACGCAAGCCGTGCTGGTCAACATGGTGCCCACGCAACACTTCAGCCGCGCCGTCGCGCTCAGCTCGTCGAGCTCGCACGTCGCCATCATCCTGGGGCCTACGCTGGGCGGCCTGCTGTATTACTTCGGCCCCAAGGTGGTGTATTTGATCTCTTCGGCTTTGCTGGTGCTGTCCGTGCTGCTGATGCGCGCCACCACGCCGGCGCCGCAAGTGGTGAAACGCGAACCCGTCAGCTGGCATACCTTGCTCGAAGGCTTGCGCTTCGTCTGGTCGAAACCCATCGTGCTGGGCGCCATTTCGCTCGACCTGTTTGCCGTGCTGTTCGGCGGCGCCACGGCCCTGCTGCCGGCGCTCGCGCATGACGTGCTGCATATCGGCCCCGGCGGCCTGGGCCTGCTGCGCACGGCACCGGGCGCCGGCGCCGCCCTGTGCTCGATCGTGCTGGCCATCTTCCCCATCACGCGCCGCGTGGGCGCGTGGATGTTCGGCGGCGTGGCCGTCTTCGGCCTGGGCACCCTGGTGCTGGGCAGCACCAGCTATTTCCCGCTGGCGCTGGCGGCGCTGTTCCTGATGGGTGCCGGCGACATGGTCAGCGTCTACATCCGCCACCTGCTGGTGCAGTTCGAGACGCCCGACGAGATCCGCGGCCGGGTCAGCGCCGTGAATGCCGTTTTCATCGGCGCCTCGAACGAACTGGGCGAATTCGAATCGGGCTTGACGGCCGGCTGGTTCGGCCTGGTGCGCGCCGTGCTCTTCGGCGGTGCCGCCACCCTGGCCGTGACGGGCGTGTGGGCCGTGCTGTTCCCCGTGCTGTCGCGCATGGACCGCTTTCCCCACCACGAAAAGGAAACGGCCGCCAGGACGGCCACCGCGGCAGGCACATAAGCTATAAGATGCGCTATTGCCACTGACTGACTTGCAGCATGAAAATCACGTTTCCCTTGCACAGCTTCATCCGCAGCCGCCCCCACCTGAGCATGGCCACGGCCATCGGCGTGGCGGCCGGCCTGCTGCTGCCCTCTTCCTGGCAAGAGATGACGCGTTTGCTGACGGCGTGGAATGTCGCCGTCTGGTTCTACCTGGCGACGATGGCCTGGATGATGATGCGCGCCAACCATCACAAGGTGAAGGTAATGGCCGCGCGCCAGGATGAGCGGGCCACCACGGTCCTGTCGGCCCTGTCCGTCGCATCCGTGATGAGCCTGGTCGCCATCGTCTCGCAACTGTCCTCGATGAAAGACATGGCGCCGGACGAACGCGCGCTGCACTACGGCTTGACGATCCTCACCCTGGTCGGTTCCTGGTTTCTCGTCGGCACCCTGTTCTGCTTTCATTATGCCCACCTGTATTACCAGGCAGACCCCACGCTGCGCCCCCTGAAGTTTCCCGACGACGAGCAAAACCCCGATTACTGGGATTTTCTGTATTTCGCCTTCACCATCGCCGTGGCCGTGCAAACGTCGGACGTCTGCGTGCAGACGCGCCTGATGCGGCAGATCGTGCTGGGACAATCCGTGCTGAGCTTTTTCTTCAACCTGGTCGTGCTGGGACTGTCGATCAACATCGCCGCCGGCCTCATCAATGGATAAAGCTGACTCGGCTTAAAAAGATTCTGTAAGGAAACTTGACCTGGCTGAAGGGTTAAGCTCATCTTAATCGTGCGCACCCTCTTGAAATACCGGAAAGAGGAGTAAGATAAGTTCCATGCACAGAGGTCATGTGCATGAGGCAGCAACCAGGCCGCAGCACGCCTGAGATGGGTTTTTTTTGAATTGACAGGAGTAAGCATATGCAAATCAATATTCATACCGACAGCACCATCGCCAACACCGCTGGACTGAACGAACATGTGCAATCCGTACTTGAAAGCGCACTGAACCGCTTCCGCGACAACCTGACCCGTATCGAAGTCCACATCAGCGACACGAATGGCCCGAAAGGCGGCGCTGACGATATCCGCTGCGTCATGGAAGCACGCGTTGCTGGCTATCAACCGATTGCCGTGACCGAACAGAACGCCACCGTGCATCAATCCGTTGCCGGCGCCACCGACAAACTGAAACGCGCCATCGATAGTGCCCTGGGCCGCCTGCAAGACAGCAAGCGCCACGCCACCGGCAAGAATGCCGTGATCGATACGGCTGAAGCGGAAGAAACCGCCGAGTAACTCCCCCCACAGCAGCACTCTTCAGTGACCAAGGCAGCCGTTCAAGGCTGCCTTTGCACATCCGCCCCGCCTTTCGCGCGCGCCAGCAAGAATGCCAAAACCAGCAGCATTCCAGCGCATGGACGCGAGAACGAAATAATTGTCGTATTTCCCACAGTAAGTGACATCAAGCAAGCCTTTGCCGTTACAGCCAAGGCCGCTTTACGCTATCATGAAGCTACCGGCCCTCTGCTCGCGCGCGCCGGCTTTTTGAAAGTATGATTGTGGAACAGATCGGCAACTTCGGCGCTTCAGGCTGCAACATCGGCGATTTACAGCTATTTAGCGATGCTGCGGACAGCCAGACGGCTGCGATGCTGGCGCCCTGTCCCGTCATGCGCCTCGAAGCGGGCGAAGCCATTGCCGACAGCCAGGGCACCAGCCTGTACATCGTCCTGCGCGGCTCGCTGGCCGTGGCAGCCGACACCCACACGGGCATGGATGACGGCACCGTCAGCAAGGTCTTGCCCGGCGAAAGCGTGGGCGAACAATCGGTACTCGATGAAGCGAGCAACCTGGCCGCCATTTCGGCCCTGGAAGAAACCGATTTGCTGGTGATCGACGCGGCCGTCGTCTGGGAATTGATCGAACAATCGAACGGCCTGGCGCGCAACCTGCTGCGCTTGCTGTCCTTCCGCATCCGCGCCGCCAATGCCCTGCTGCGCCGGCGCCAGAAACTGGGCGAATTCTACCGCCAGCTGTCGATGGTCGACAGCCTGACAGGCCTGTACAACCGCGCCTGGCTGACCGATTTACTGCCGAACATGATCATCACCGCCCACGCCAGCGGCTCGCCGCTGTCGCTGGTGATGATAGACCTCGACCATTTCAAGCGTTTCAACGACACGCACGGCCACCAGGCGGGCGACCAGGCGCTGCGCATCGCCGCGCAAGTGCTGGGCGCAGCCCTGCGGCCGACGGATTTTGCCGTGCGCTATGGTGGCGAGGAAATGATGGTGATCTTGCCCGATACCAACGAACACGTGGCCCTGCGGGTGGCCGAGCGCCTGTGCGAACGCATGCAGCACGCCGTCATCTTCGCCGACATGCGCAGCGCGCTGCCCCACATCACGGGCTCCTTCGGCGTGGCCAGCCTGGCGGCCGAACAGGACGACGAGGCGCTGATCGCGGCCGCCGACGCGGCGCTCTACCGGGCCAAGGCATCAGGCCGCAACCGCGTAAGCACCTGAGAAAACGCCCATGGCGTCGTTGCAATGCCTCGTCGTACATTCGTACTGCCTTCGGCACTGCGCCTAGCCCTGGACATTTTCTCAGGCGCTTCCGGCGTAATAATGATCAGGCGGCCTTGCTGTCGGCCGGCTTGGCCGCATCATCCTTCTTGCTGCTGTGCGCGGCGATGAAATCCGCATAGCCCTTCTGCACCAGCTCGTACGTCTTGTCGATATTGCCGGCGATATCGCCATTCAGTACTTTCAAGCCGTCCAGGATGTCGCGCGCTTCCTTGAAGCCTTTTTCCATGCCGCCGCTGATGGTGTCCATGAACTTGCTCAGGGCCGCATCGTCGTCCATGCCGGGATTCTGTTTTTTGAACGCGTCAAAAAAACCCGTCGACAGCGACACGATGCGGCTCGCCGTCGCTTCGGCGCTATTGTCTTGCGAGGCCGCGTTCTGGATCGCATCGTCGCCGTACTGAGCCTTCAGCGCTTCATTGATATTCGTGATGGCCGTCTTGTACAGCAGCGCCAGCGGCTCGTTTTCCGAACCGATCGAGACATTCAGCGACGCCTGCATGATGGAGGCGTTCAACTGCAGCTTGCTGCGCTCGTTCACGCTCATTTCAGTGTTGACGCCATCCTTTTTCTGGACTTTATCGTCCTTGCCGGCAACGCCCGTACTGACGGAAGTCACGGAAGGGGTGGAATTGCCGCTTGCGGCGATGGGAATTGACACGATAGACCTCCTTGAACGGGCAATATATGCCACCATGCGGGAAACGCCATGATGACCATCCTCTCGTGTAGTATCGGCAGGTTTTCAGAAAACTGTAGCCGCGACGCTTTGAGCGGCCCAGATAACCAATTAAGCAACGACCATCAATGACTACCCAGACTTTCCTTTGGCACGACTACGAAACCTTTGGCGCCCAGCCGCGCCGCGACCGCCCGGCCCAGTTCGCGGCCATCCGCACGGATGCCGAACTCAACGAGATCGGCGAGCCCATCATGCTGTATTGCCAGCCTGCAAATGATTTCCTGCCCGACCCGCAAGCGTGCCTGATCACCGGCATCACGCCGCAGCAATGCTTGCAGCTGGGCGTGCCGGAGCACCAGTTCGCCGCCACCATCGAAGCGGCCTTTTCGGAACCGGGCACCATCGGCGCAGGCTACAACACCATCCGTTTCGACGATGAAGTCACGCGTTTCCTGTTCTGGCGCAACCTGATCGACCCGTATGCGCGCGAATGGAAAAACCATTGCGGCCGCTGGGACATCCTCGACGTGGTGCGCATGACGCACGCGCTGCGCCCTGAAGGCATGCAATGGCCGAAGCGCGACGATGGCCAGACCAGTTTTAAACTGGAACACCTGTGCAAGGCCAATGGCCTGCTGCACGAAGCGGCGCACGATGCGCTGTCCGACGTGCGCGCCACCATCGCCCTGGCCCGCCTGATCCGCGAAAAGCAGCCGAAACTGTTCGAATTCTGCCTGGCCCTGCACAAGAAGGACAAGGTCGCCAGCGAAATGGGCATGCACCTGGCCGCCAGCGAGCGCCAGCCCTTCCTGCATGTGTCGGGCATGTTCCCCGCCGAACGCGGCTGCCTGGGCATCGTCTGGCCGCTGGCCACGCACCCGAGCAATAAAAATGAAATTCTCGTCTGGGATTGCGCCTACGACCCGCGCGAACTGTTCAGCCTGGACGCCGACACGATCCGCACGCGTTTGTTCACGCGCAAGGAAGCCATGCCGGAAGGCATGACGCGCCTGCCCGTGAAAAGCGTGCACCTGAACAAGTCGCCCATGCTGGTCGGCAATTTAAAGACCCTGTCGCCGGCCATGGCCGCGCAATGGGGCATCGATGTGGATGCGGCGAAGGTCAACGCCCGGCTGGCCGCCACGGCGCCGAACATGGATGCGATCTGGGCCGAAGTGTTCCAGCGCCCGGGCGCGAACGTCGCGCTGGACGTGGATGAGGATTTGTACAACGGTTTCGTCAGCAACGACGACCGCCGCCTGCTCGAATCCTTGCGCCGCGACACGCCGGCCAAGCTGGCCGCGGCCCGCCCCTCGTTTGCCGACGAGCGCCTGCAGGAATTGCTGTTCCGCTACCGCGCCCGCAATTTCCCGCAAACCCTGAGCGAAGCGGAAAGCCTGCGCTGGGAACAGCACCGCGCCGCCCGGTTGTTCGACGGCGACGGCAACGCCCGCACCATCGAGATGCTGTTTACGGAAATCGACGTGCTGTCGGAGTCCGTGGATGAGCGGGGAGAAGAGATACTGGGCGAGCTGTACGATTACGCGGAGATGGTCGCGCCCATGCGCGACTGAAGTACCAAGCCGGGTAGGCCGGATTAGCGGGGCAAAGCCCCGCGTAATCCGACAATATTGTTGACGTTACCGGTGGTGTCGGATTACGCGGCTACGCCGCTAATCCGACCTACGCCGCTTAAACCGCACGGTGTTGATTGATCGCATCGCGCGTCTCGATCGCCACGCGGCGCGCCGCATCGGCATAGTCTTCGCCCGCTTGCGGCGTGGCGTAGATGATGGCGCGCGACGAGCTGATCATCATGCCCATGCCGTTCGCCGTCTGGCCCGCGCCGACGGTGGCGGCGATATCTCCGCCCTGGGCGCCGATGCCGGGCACCAGCAGCGGCATGTCGCCCACGATGGCACGCACTTGCGCCAGTTCTTCAGGGAAAGTGGCGCCGACGACGAGTGCGCACTGGCCGTTCTTGTTCCACTTCTCGGCCACCAGGCGCGCCACGCGCTGGTACAGGGGCACGCCGTCCGTGTCGAGAAATTGCAGGTCCGAGCCGCCCGGGTTCGAGGTGCGGCACAGGATGATCACGCCGCGGTCCTTCCACGCCAGGTAGGGATCGAGCGAATCTTCGCCCATGTAGGGGTTCACGGTGACGGCGTCGGCGCCATAGCGCTCGAACGCTTCGCGCGCGTATTGCGTGGCTGTCGCGCCGATGTCACCGCGTTTCGCGTCGAGGATCAGGGGGATGTGCGGATAATTCTCGCGCACGTAGCGGCAGATGTCTTCCAGCTGTTTTTCCGCGCCCAGCGCGCCGAAATAGGCGATCTGCGGCTTGAAGGCGCAGGCCAGGTCGGCCGTGGCGTCGATGATGCGCGTGCAAAAGGTGGTGATTCCATCAGGCAGATCGCGCAGTTCGGCCGGCAGTTTCGCCAGGTCGGGATCGAGTCCCACGCACAGCAGGGAATTATTGGCCGTCCATGCGGCGGATAATTTATTGATGAAATTCACGGCACACCTTCTCTATATTCAGTTGCAAACCCCGTATTGTAACGCGGCGCGGTCCTGTCAAGTCAGCCGGTGGCGGCGGCCTGCACTGATTAAACCGACATTGCGGGCCGTTTCAGGTATATTTGCCGCATCCCTTTTACTCTGCACGGAAACCATCATGCAAATCACCAGACAATTCACCCAATGGCTGCGCCTGACGCTGAGCATCACCGTCCTGGCCGGCATCCTGACGGGCTGCGGCTACAACGACTTCCAGAGCAAGGATGAAGCCACCAAGGCCGCCTGGGGCGAAGTGGTCAACCAGTACCAGCGCCGCGCCGACCTGATCCCCAACCTGGTCAATACCGTCAAGGGCTATGCCACGCACGAGCGTGAAACGCTGGAAGCGGTGACCAAGGCGCGCGCCGCCGCCACCAGTTTCCAGATCACGCCCGAAGTGCTGAACGACCCGGCCGCGTTCGAGAAATTCCAGCAAGTGCAGGGCCAGCTGTCGTCAGCCCTGTCGCGCCTGATGGTAGTGTCCGAGAAATACCCGGACCTGAAGGCCGATACGAGCTTTCGCGACTTGCAGTCGCAGCTGGAAGGCACGGAAAACCGCATCACCGTGGCGCGCCAGCGTTACATCGTCGCCGTACAGGATTACAACGTGCATGCGCGCAGCTTCCCGAACAACCTGACGGCCATGGTCTTCGGCTACAAGGTCAAACCATCGTTCACGGTGGAAAACGAAAAAGCGATCTCGACCGCACCGACCGTCAACTTTGGCAAATAAGATGAAAGCCTGGTCCTACCTCGCGGCGCTGGCGACGGCGCTGCTGCTGTGGACGATGGCGCCGGCCGGCGCACAGGGCTTGCAGCCCGTGCCGCCGCTGGCGGCGCGCGTGACGGACAACGCCGGCATGCTCGACGCGAAGCAAAAGGCGGCGCTGGAAGGCGTGCTGGCCGATTACGAAGCCAAGACGGGCAGCCAGATCGCCGTGCTGCTGGTCAAGAGCACGGAACCGGAAGCCATCGAGCAATACAGCATCCGCGTGACGGATGCCTGGAAGCTGGGCCGCAAGGGCGTCGATGACGGCGTGCTGCTGATGGTGGCGAAAGACAATCCATCGTCCCTGCGCCGCCTGCGCATCGAAGCGGGCCGCGGCGTGCAGGGCGTGCTGACGGATGCGCAGTCGAAACGCATCCTGCAAGACGTGATCGCCCCGCATTTCAAGCAAAATGATTATTACGGCGGCCTGGTCGCTGGCGTGGGGTCGATTGCCACCTTGCTGAACCAGGAGCAATTCCCCGCGCCCGCCCAGCAAAAGGCGCCGGCCACCGTGGAAGCGGGCGGCCTGACCTTCTGGCTGCCGCTGCTGTTCTTCGGCTTTCTCGTCGTGCTGACCGTGTTCCGTTCGCGCGGCGGGCCTAACAGGCTGCAGCGCGGCAGCAACTGGTCCAGCGGTGCCACGGGTGTCGTGCTGGGCAGCATTTTGAGCCAGGCGCTGAACAACCGCGGTGGCGGCGGAGGCTTCGGCGGCGGCGGTGGTTTTGGCGGTGGCGGCGGTGGTTTCGGTGGCGGCGGCGGCGGCTTTGATGGCGGCGGCGCCTCGGGAGATTGGTAATGACGAAACAACTGACATTCGGACAACGCTGTGGACGCGCTTTAAAACATTTGCGCGGCACGCCGGCGACGGCGCGCCAGGCGTTTCCAGAACGCACCCTGAAAGCCATCGAGACGACGATTGCCGACGGTGAAGCGATGCACCAGGCGGAAGTGCGCCTGATCGTCGAAGCGGCCCTGACGCCTGGCATGGCCTACCAGGGCGTGAGCAACCGCGAGCGGGCGCGCGAACTGTTCGCCCAGTATGGCGTGTGGGATACGGAAGAAAACGTCGGCGTGCTGATCTATATCAACCTGGCCGAACACCAGGTCGATATCGTCGCCGACCGCAACGTGGGCCGGCGCGTCACGCCGGAACAGTGGCAAGCCGTATGCCGCACCATGACGGGCGGCTTCAAGGATGGCAATTACCACGACAGCACGCTCGATGCCTTGCAGCAGTTAAATACCTTGCTGCAAAGCCACTTCCCCGCCAATGGCACGCGCGGCAACCAGTTGCCGAACGAACCTATCCTCCTCTGATTCCTTCCCGCCGAGGCGATTACATGAAACTAGTCAATAAAACCGCCATCGTCACGGGCGCCACGCAAGGCATCGGCCTGGCCTGCGCCACCCGCCTGATCGCCGAAGGCGCGCAGGTGATGTTGGTCGACATCAAGGAAGAAGGCGCGCAGGCGGCCGCCGCCCTCGGCCCGCAGGCGCGCTTCTTTTGCGCCGACGTCAGCCAGAAGGCGGACGTGGACGCCATGCTGAAGGAAACGCTGGCCCAGTTCAGCCACATCGATATCCTCGTCAACAATGCGGGCGTGACGCACGCGGCCGATTTCCTCGACGTCTGCGAAGACGATTTCGACCGGGTCATGCGCATCAACCTGAAATCGATGTTCCTGTGCGGCCAGGCCGTGGCACGCGAGATGGTCAAGCGCAACAGCGGCTGCATCATCAATATGTCCAGCGTGAATGCGGAGCTGGCGATCCCGAACCAGGTGCCGTATGTGGTGTCGAAAGGCGCCATCAACCAGCTGACCAAGGTCATGGCCTTGAACCTGGCCACGCACGGCGTGCGCGTGAACGGCATCGGCCCGGGCACCATCCTGACGGAACTGGCCAAGCAGGCGGTGCTGTCGAGTCCCGAGGCGCGCCACACGATCCTGTCGCGCACGCCGCTGGGCCGCTGCGGCGAACCGGAAGAAGTGGCCGGTATCGCCGCCTTCCTGGCCAGCGACGATGCCACCTACATGACGGGCCAGACCATCTATGTCGATGGCGGACGCATGGCGCTCAACTACACGGTGCCCGTGAAAGAGTGAAACAAGCGAGTTATATCAAAAAATAATAATCCATATCTAAAAAGATCATTAGACACATATCGTGCGACGCAGCATAATGCACCTGTCTCCACTATTCTCCTCCAAGAAAATAGTTTTAAGCCCGCTTTCACCAGCGGGCTTTTTTTTTGCTGTCACTCCTGAAACATGGCCATTCTTGCCACGATGCCCAATCTTCCCGGTCATTCTGCCTGCCGAAAAAAAATGTTGCGGCGTGTCATCAGCCCGTCATGTTGGCTCCCTATACTTGCTTCATCTGCTGTACAGGCAACCGATATGCCTGACTACAGACAGGTGTGCCGCGATGGCACACCACTCCCCTTTATGACCGTGGCGCGCGTCGGCAAGGCGCGCGACATGGTGAGCACCTAGCAACTCTCAACTCTTGACCCATTTCATTTGGGTTTTTGGCCCGCGTCCCCGCGGGCCTTTTTTTTGCCTGATCGGCAAGCTCTTGCGCAAAAACATGGTGACCTGCCACGCACATGATATTGTGACTGCCTTTCCACCGTCCTGACGCACCATGCTTGCACCCATGCTCGAACTCTGTTTTGCCGACCGCCACGCACGCCTGCGCTACCGCACTGCCCTGGTGTTGTATGCCCTGGTGATTTTGATCGGCGACATACCGGGCGTGCGCGCGGACGTGGGCCAATATGCGTCGGGCGGCGTGCTGCATTCCTTCGGCTATGGCGTACTGGCCCTGATCCTGTTCAGCGGGACGAAAGGCGGCATGGCGCGCCGGGCGCTGCTGTCGGTGCTGATGGTGGCGGCCATGGGCGCGCTGGACGAGTTCATCCAGAGTTTCCTGCCGTGGCGCCGTGGCGCCGTGAGCGACTGGATGGTCGATATCACGGCCGCGACGGCGGTCTGCCTGCCGCTGTGTTTCCTCTGGCCGAAAATGGTCGCCTCTGCCCTCGGCAAGGGTAAGCCGCAACCGACTGCCTGAATGCGGCATGACCGCCCGTCAGGCGCGGTCCGCTTCGCTATCCTGCAATGCCAGCGGCAACTGCCGCTGGCTGCGCGCACCAAGGCGCCGCATCAGGGCGCGCGTCTCGCGCCGGCTGCCGGCCCCCATGGCGCGAGCCGCATCGCGCTGCATGTCCAGCAACTGTTCCGAGCGCGCCAGCCGCACCAGGCCATGCAAGGCCTGCGCCAGTACATGGCGCGCACGGGCATCGCGCGCAGTGCCGCCGACGGCCAGCACCAACTCATCGATGAGTTTTTCGGTAGGACCAGATGACATTTTTTCTCCCGATTCAACAGTGAGGAATCGTGCAGGCGCACGACCTAATGATTACCAGCATCGTTTATACCAAGCACGGTAATTCAACGCTTGATCTGGCTCAATCGCTGATGACGGCGGCAGAACATCCCGGCGCCGCCATGCTCTTACATGCAGCCATCGCTGCTATCCGCATCATTGCGGGTGCCGATCCTGAGTGTTCGACCATGAGGAGACCAAGATGAGATCGAAAAAAAACCTGCTGCTGGCGGGCCTGGCCTGTACCTTGCTGGTGGCCTGTCATTCCACGGACAGTACCAGCCTGGCGCGCAGCAATAGCGGCGAGACCTATGCCGCACCGGCCGGCACTGCGCCGCAAGGCAGCATGCCGGCCAGCAGCACGGCCAGCACCGCCGCCGATACCGGCAACGACATGAGCCAGTCCACCATGAACATCAGCTACGCCACGGTGCAGTCGATAGTAACCGTACCGCGCGGCATGGATCAAGGCAGTGCCGACATGCAGGCGGGCACATCGGGCACCGCCGGCAGCACCTCGGGTGCGGCGGGCAATATGCTATACCGCGTCACCTTGCGCCTGGACGACGGCACGACACGCACCTTCATGCAAAATACCCAGCCCGTCTTCCAGATCGGCGAGCGGGTCAGCGTGCAAAAAGGCGTGATACAGCGCTATTGACGGGTACCGGGGCTTGCCGGGGCTTGCCGGGGCTTGCCGGGGCTTGCCGGGGCTTGCCGGGGCTTGCCGGGGCTTGCCGATCCCTGCCGATGGCGACTGCACAGGGCCGCATCAGGCCAAGGCCAGGGTCAGCGGGCGGCTGCGCCCCTGCACCATGGCCGAGGGCCAGGCCGGGTCATGCGTCAGGTTGTGCAATTGCTTGCCGTCGAGCAGAAAGGTGTCTTCCACCGTGCTGCCGGGCAGACTCGGATGGAAGGCCAGCGCCATGCCCCGCTTGAGGATGATTTCCGTGTGCGCGCCGGCCGCCACTTCGGGCGCCAGGTAGCCATGGATGCCGCCCTGCCGGCTGGTACGCACCGTATCGGGCTGGCCTGCGAACGCGTAAGCGCTGTCGAGCGCGTGATACACCATGCTCAGCGCGTGGCCCGTTTCGCAAGCGTCGAGCGCCACCGCTTCCAGCGCCAGCATGGCGGCATCGGCATCGTCCATGGCCAGCGCCGCGCCATCGGCGCGATGCTGCGCCGGGCCAAAACGGCGTTGACGAGTGAGGCTGGCGCACAGGCCGAAACGCCGCGCGCACAGGGCCAGTACGACTTGCGTGCCCAGCACCACCTGGGCCGGCGGCGCGCGCCGATACCGCTGCTGGCGCTCCTCGCCGCTGACCAGCACATGCACGGCCTGCAGGCCCCTAAGCCACAGCGCGCGCACGCAGGCGGCAGCCAGTTCCTGCTCGCTCCAGTCGGGGCGAGCATGACGCAGCGCATCGGCGGCCGCGCCGGCAGCCAGCTGCCCCACCTGGCGATAGCGCTGCTGCTCCGATTCCAGCAGCACCAGCCGCTCTTCGCGCAGGGCCACGGGCAGGTTACGCTCGTGCAAGCCTGGCCGGTCGGACAAGACAGGCGCACCAGCGGCCGCATGCTGCACGAAATGCTCGCGCAACTCATACAACTGCGGCTGCATCCAGGGCGACACTTGCCACGTCCATGGCCCGCGCACTTCTTCCTCGCGCATGCGCATGGCTTCGGCTTCGTCCGTCAGGATATAGGCCGCGTCGCGCGTCACCAGCACTTCCGCGCAGCCGCACTCGGCCGTATGGCTATGGCTGTTCGATGCGCCCGCCGTGGCCCAGGCAAACCAGTCCACGCCGCGCAAGCGCAAGGCACCGGCACGTTCCTGTTCCAGCCAGCCCCGCATCTGCGCCAGCTTGTGCGCCACTTCCAGTTCCAGCGGCCAGTTCATGGCCACCCCTCTTCCGGGTTCAGGCGCGGCACCACCCCGCCTGCCCTGCCTGGCGCCAGCCGGGCCTCCTGTTGCTCATGCATAGCTGCTCCCTTCCTATATGGAAACGTCAGACCCGCATGCGCATAAAAAGTTCGGCGCCCGGATTCGTCTCAGGCTTGCAGTCTATGACTTCCCCCTATTTTTGCAAGCAGCTATTTCGCCAGCTCGCTCAAGACAGCCATGGACATTTGCAGAGGCAGCAGCAACTGCTTTTCCGTGATGAACTCGTCTTCGTAATGCCCCGTGTACATCGCCGATCCGCACCTGCAGGGCTGCCGGCACCACCGGGGATGGTGATGTTCACCTGCGGCGGCGCAGGGGTTTTCAGGAACGGTTGCAACGCTTCCCCGTCCATGCCACAGACTGGTACACGTACAGCGCGATGCACTTGCTCAGCGGCACCTGCTCATCCTGGATCGCGTTCATCGCCTAGCGAGTTTTTTACCGATCAGTACGCAAATTCCCGATTCGCATTATCATGTACACAGCCTGTCTTCCCCGCCATGCTGCCATGGGTGACCCTGCCAGCGTCAGGGGATAGACAAATCGTCCATTGTGATTTTCCACCACGTCCCGATATCGCTACCATGATTCCATTTTCCATACTCGACCTCGCGCCCATCGCCGAAGGCAGCAACGCCAGCCAGTCGTTCAAGAACACGCTGGACCTGGCGCAGCACGGTGAACGCTGGGGCTACAACCGCTACTGGCTGGCCGAACACCACGGCATGCCCGGCATCGCCAGCGCCGCCACGGCCGTCGTCATCGCCCATGTGGCGGCCGGCACGACAACCATCCGCGTGGGTGCGGGCGGCGTGATGCTGCCGAACCATTCGCCGCTGGTCATCGCGGAACAGTTCGGCACGCTGGAAGCGCTGCACCCGGGCCGCATCGACCTGGGCTTGGGCCGCGCGCCCGGCTCCGACCAGACCACGGCGCGCGCGCTGCGCCGCGACCTGCAATCCGACGCGGAACAGTTTCCGCAGGACGTGCTGGAATTGATCGACTACATGTCCGACGAGCCGCGCCAGCGCGTGCTGGCCGTGCCCGGCAAGGGCGCAAAAGTGCCCGTGTGGATACTGGGGTCGAGCCTGTTCGGCGCCCAGCTGGCCGCCCACCTGGGCTTGCCGTATGCGTTCGCTTCGCACTTCGCGCCGCAGATGATGCTGCAAGCGGTGGCGTATTACCGCGAACACTTCAAGCCTTCCAAACAATTGGCCAAACCGTACGTGATGCTGGGCTTTAATGTGTTCGCCGCCGACACGGATGCCGAGGCGCACCTGCGCGCCACCTCGATGCAGCAGGCGTTCGTCAACCTGCGCACGGGCCGCCCTTCGCGCCTGCAGCCGCCCGTGCCCGGTTATCTGGAGCAGCTGGGCCCGCAGGAACGCGCCATGCTCGACTCCGTCCTGTCGTGCACGGCCATCGGCGCGCCGGACACCGTCAAGGCAAAGATGGCTTCCTTCATCGCCGAAACGGGCGCCGACGAGCTGATGATCACCTCGCAAATTTTCGAGCACCAGCACCGCCTGCGCTCGTATGAAATCACGGCGCAGGTGCATGCGGAGCTGGCAAGCGGTCATAAAAACGTTTTCTAAACTGTCGCGAGCGGAAGTGAGTTGTGGACGAGACGCGGAACTGTGCGGATGCACAGTGAGCATCGCAGGCCGCGACTAACGACGCGCAGTAAGTTTAGAACACGTTTTATCTTCCTCCCTCGGTATATCCCCGTATACCCTTTTCCCGGCCGTCGGCAACGATCGCCGGGATTTTTTTGCCGGCCTTGTGTCTGCGTTACAGCCGCAAAACCGGCCCTGCCCGGCAGGATATGCGCAGCCCCGCTATCATGCTGATCCAAAAGCGTCATTCCAGGAAAGTTGTATCGCATGAAATCCGCACCCTCTCATCTCGACGCCAGCACGCTGCTCAGTTCCACCCGCATCCTGTTGTTCGCCCTGTCCGCCGGCGTGCTCGTCGCCAGCCTGTACTACGTGCAGCCGCTCACCTCGATGCTGGCCGCCTCGTTTGGCGTCAGCGTGCCGCAAGCGGGCTACCTGGTCACGGCCACGCAGATCGGCTATGTGCTGGGCATCGTGTTCCTGGTGCCCCTCAGCGACGTACTGAACCGCCGCCAGTTGCTGACGTGGATGCTGATCGCCAAGATAGGCGCCCTGCTGCTGGCTGCCACCAGCCAGAACATCATCGTCTTCGCCATCGCCAGCGTCTTGATGGGCATCACATCCAGCGCCTTGATGGTGGTGACAGCCATGGTGGCCTCGTATGCGCCCGACCATAGCCGGGGCCGCATGGTTGGCACCGTCATGACGGGCTTGTTGTTGGGAATTCTGCTGGCGCGTACCGTATCCGGCACGGTATCGCAGATCAGCGGCGGCTGGCGCAGCGTCTACGTACTGGCCGCCATCGTCGTGGCCGCCCTGCTCGTCATGCTGCGCCGCATCCTGCCGAACGAGGCGCCACGTGGCAAGCTGCAGTACGGCAAGCTGATGGCCTCCTTGGCCGACATCATCCGCCAGGAACCCCTGCTGCGCCAGCGCGCCCTGTTCTCGGGCCTGGGCCTGGGTACCTTCAGCGTGTTCTGGACGGGCCTGACCTTTTTGCTCAGCGGCGCACCGTACCACTATTCGGAAATGCAGATCGGCCTGTTCGGCCTGGCAGGCGCCACCGGCGCCTTTGCCGCGAATACGGCGGGCCGCATGGCCGACCGCGGCTATGCGCGCCAGGCCACCTGGCTGCTGGCCGTCGCCTCGATCGCGGGCTGGGCCCTGATCGGCTTCGGTGCGCATTCGCTGGTGCTATTGCTAATTGGCATCGTCCTGCTGGACATGGGCGTGATGGGCCTGCAAGTGACGCACCAGTCCATCATCTATAAATTGGCGCCGCATGCCCGCGCGCGCGTGACCACCGTGTTCATCGCGGGCGGCTTCATCGGCGCCTCGGCCGGCTCGGCGCTGGCCAGCGCCAGCTTCGCCGCTGGCGGCTGGCCCGCCCTGTGCATGGTGGGCGGCGCCATGCCGCTGCTGCTGTTGCTGGTGTGGAGCAAGTACCGCCACGCGCAGCGCAAGCTGGAACGGGCGGCTTGATCCGGCGCTGCGGGGCCAACACTGCGGCGCCAACAATGTTGTCGGATTACGCACGGCCTCGCCGCGCTAAACGACCTACGCCTGTTCGCTTGGAGCAAGTGCGTAGGTCGGGTTAGCGCGCCAGCGCGTAACCCGACAAAACATGCACGGACCACGTCTTATTTCGCGGCTTGCTCGCGCGCCTTGCCAAACGCATCGCCCGCCTTCCAGGCCGGCATTTTCGCCGCGTTGGCCACGGCTTGCCCCAGGTTCAGCGTAAATTGCGCCTGCTGCGTCATGCCGGACAAATCCCAGCTGGCATCGTACTCATCTGTGACTTGATGGTAGCGGGGGCCATACGCAGCCGCCTTGGCTTTCGACGCCGCCACGTCCTTGATGTACTCGCGGCCGCCATTGATGGAAAACGCGGGCACGCCCGCCTTGGCAAAGCTGAAATGGTCGCTGCGGAAATAGCCGCCGGCCAGGTCGGGACGCGCGGCAGCGATATGCATGCCCATGGCTTTGGCGGTTGCCGCCGCCATCGCGCCCAAGTCCGTGCGCTCGCTGCCTTGCGCGCCGATATCATGCGTGGCACCGACGAAATTCAAGCTGTCGAGGTTTAGCGCGGCCGCCGTCTTGTTCAGGGGCCACAGCGGGTCGGCCGCATATGCGGCGCTGCCCAATAAACCCTGCTCTTCGGCCGCCACCCACAGGAAAATCTGCGTGCGCTTCGCCGGTTTCTTGACGGCTTCCTGCGCCATGGCCAGCAAGCCGGCCGTGCCCGAGGCATTGTCGACGGCGCCGTTGTAAATCGTGTCGCCCGCTTTTTCGTCATCCTTACCTTGCTTGCCCAGATGGTCCCAGTGGCCGCTGTAGATGACGGCTTCATCCTTCAATGCCGGGTCGGTGCCTGGCACCATGCCGGCGATATTGAATTGTTCCACCTTGCGCACGGCCGATTTCATTTCACCGCTCAGCTTGGCGTTCAAGGCGACGGCCTTGAAGTCCTTGCTTTCCGCTTGCGCGCGCAAGGCGTCCAGGTCCTGCCAGCCGGCCGCAAACAGACGGCGCGCCGCGTCTTCCGCGATCCAGCCCTGCAGGGGAGTGCCGGCAGTGCGATCCGCCAGCTGGAAGCGCTCGCTGCCGCTCCAGCTGTTCTGCACCACGCTCCAGTCGTACGAGGCGGACGGTTTCGTGTGGATCAGCAACACGCCAGCGGCGCCCTGGCGTTTGGCTTCCTCGAATTTGTACGTCCAGCGGCCATAATAAGTCAGCGCCTTGCCCGCGAAGCGGTTCGGATCAAGAGCAGTGGCTTGCGGGTCGTTGACCATCATGACGACGATCTTGTCTTTGACATCGGCGCCCTTGAAATCGTTCCACCCCTCTTCCGGCGCCGTGATGCCGTAGCCGACGAACACCAGCGGCGCATCGAAGGTGTGCACGGCAACGGAGTCGCCCGTGGCCCAGACCCAGTCCGGGCCGAACGCCAGCGGCACGGCCTTGCCCCCGGCCAGCGCCTGCAGGCTGCTCTCGGCAGGCAGCGACTTCACGCCGGCGATTTGCACGCTCTGGCGGTAACTGTTGCCGCGCACGGGGCGCAAACCGGCCATCTGCGCCTGGGTTTCCAGATACGCCACCGTCAGGTCGGCGCCCCGTTGGCCCGTGCCCCGGCCTTCGAGCAAATCGTTGGACAGGAAGGCCAGGTGGGCGCGCAAGGGCGCTTCCTGTACCACGGGCAAACCGGCAGCGGCGTGCGCGGAAAACGCCAGCGCAGTCAAGGCGAGGGAAGAAAACAGCTTCTGCATAAGATCCTTTGGGTAAGAGGAGGAAAGCGGTCCGGCGGATAGCCGGGCCGGCGATTGTATGCCATGGGGAAAGATGGATCAAAATGCGGACGAAAAAAATCCCCGCAGCAAGGGCGGGGATATACGATGGAAAAAGCGTCAGACCAGCAGGGCCGCCGCCAGCGATTCGATCTCTTCGGCCGATTCCTCGAGTATCGTGTGCAGGGTGCTGCCACCAATCCCGAAGTCGATCTTCGCCGCCGCCAGGCGCCGCTCGGCGCTTTCCGGCGGGTGCAGGGGAGAGCCGACAGGCGACAGATCGTTGGCCAGCACCAGGGTCGCGCCCAGGGTGCGGGGCGGGAACGGGCTGCCGCCGTGCCACATGCCTTCCACGGCCTGCAAGACCATGTCGGGCACTTGCAACTGGCGCAGCACGCCGCGGCCGATCAGTTTTTCGCCGTATTCGATCCAGTCTTCCGTGTTGTCGTCGAGCAAGCCCGGATATTCCTCGGCGCGAGACAGCAGATAAAAGCCGCCCACCTCGTGCACGATGGCGGCGAACATGGCCGTTTCCACGTCCACATGCGTGACTTTCCGCGCGATCACCTGGCTCAATGCCGCCACGTGGGCCGTGTGCTCCCACAGCTTGGCCCCCTTGGCGCGCAATTGCGGGTCGGTGATCTGGCTGCCCAGCTGGCGCACGATGACCGATGCCACCATCGACTTTAATGTGGCAAAGCCCAGGCGCGAAACGGCTGCGCGCACATTGGCGATTTCATTGCCGGAACGGTTGTAGGCGGCCGAGTTGGCCAAGGCCACGACGCGAGCCGACAGCAGCGGCTCGGCCATGACCATGCGGGCGGCTGCTTCGATATGGCAATCGGGGTCGTCCAGCGCTTCCTGCAACTTCAAGGTGGCCTTGACGTTGGCGGGGAACGTCAGCTCGCCCTTGCTCGCTTGCAGCGCGATAATCTTGAATACTTCCAGTCTGTCCATGGGTCGATCTCCGGTACGGGCTTGTTCAAGCTCTGCTCTATGGAGGGGCCGGGAATGCGCATGTACTCCCGGCCCTGCTCCCGTTTCCGGCAATATTACAGCAAGTTCTGACTCAAACCTATTACTTTCCGGAAACTTTCCCTGCCACGCCTTCGACAAAATAATCCATCTTCGTCAGCGCCGCATCGTCCAGCACGCCTTTTTCCAGGCGCACCTTGCCATCGTTATCCTTGATCGGTGCACTGAAAGGATTGAGCTTGCCAGCCACCAAGTCTTTCTCGCGCGCCAATACAAACTGTTTCACATCGGCGGGCACGGCGGCGTTGATGCCTTCCAGCTTGACCATGCCATCCTTGATGCCGCCCCAGGTACTGCTGGACTTCCACGTACCGTCCAGCACAGCTTGCGCCTGCTTCGTATAGTACTCGCCCCAATGGTGGGTGACGGCAGCCAGCTGCGCCTTCGGCCCGTACTTTTTCATGTCCGAGTGGTAGGCGATCGCATACTTGCCCTTCTCTTCCGCCGCCTGTACCACGGCGGTCGAGTCCGTGTGGTGGGTGACCACGTCGGCGCCCTGGCCGATCAGGGTGATGGCCGCGTCGCGCTCCTTGCCCGGGTCGAACCAGCTATTCACCCACACCACTTTCACTTCCGCCTTCGGGTCGACGCTGCGCATGCCGCGCGTGAAGGCATTAACGCCCTGCAACACTTCCGGGATGGGAAACGCCGCCACGTAACCGGCCACATGCGTCTTGCTCATCTTGCCTGCCAACACGCCGGCCAGGTAGCGGCCTTCGTAGAAACGGGCATTCGTGTTGGCCACGTTGACGGCCGTCTTGTAGCCAGTCAGGTGGATAAACTTCACATTAGGAAATTGCTTCGCCACTTTCAAGGTGGGATTCATGTAACCGAACGAGGTCGTGATGACCAGCTTGCTGCCCGTTTGCGCCAGATCGCGGATCACGCGTTCCGCATCGGCGCTCTCCGGCACGTTTTCCACAAACTTGGTGGTAATCTTGTTGCCCAGCGCCTTTTCCATTTCCTTGCGCGCCTGGTCATGCTGGGTGGTCCAGCCCGCGTCGCCGATGGGGCTGATATAAACAAAACCGACATTCAATGGAGCGGCGGCGGGCGCGGCGGCCATGGCAGGCATCAGAATGGCACTGCAAACGGCGGCGCACAGTAATTTCTTGGACATGGTTTTCCTTGTGGTGAGTGATTAATTTCCGGGATTGAAATTTTTCCCCAGCGAAGCGGGCATGTTGAGCTTGATGTAATTGGCATTGCTGGAAATGAGCACGAGCACGACGATGGCCGCCAGATACGGCAACATCGACAGCAGTTGCGAAGCGATGGGCACGCCCAGCGCCTGCGCATGGAAGGTCAGAATGGTGATGCCGCCAAACAGGTAGGCGCCGCCCACCACGCGCGCGGGGCGCCAGGTGGCAAACGTGGTCAGCGCCAGCGCGATCCATCCGCGCCCCGCCACCATGCCCTCGACCCACAGCGGCGTGTACACGAGCGATAAAAACGCGCCGGCCAGGCCACAGCAGGCGCCGCCGAACAGCACGGCCGCCAGGCGGATGCGGCGCACGGGGTAACCGAGCGCATGCGCGGAAGCGGGCGATTCGCCCACGGCGCGCAGCACGAGTCCCGCCCGCGTGCGGTACAAAAACCAGGCGATGGCCACGCACAGCAGCAGCGACAGATACACCATCGGATGCTGGCGGAACAGGGCCGGCCCCAGCACGGGAATGTCTTCCAGGAATGGGATGCCGAAGCGGCCGTTCTGCAAGCTGTTGCCCACATACTTCAGGCCGATGTAGGTGGAGGCGCCCGCGCCGAACAGCGATAAAGCCAGGCCCGTCGCGTACTGGTTCGTGCCCAGCCACACGGTCAGCCAGGCAAAGAAGCCGGACAGCACCATGCTGGCGCCCGCCCCCGCCAGGAAGCCCAGGGTGGGGCTGCCCGTGTTGACGGCCACGGCAAAGCCCGTGATGGCCGACACCAGCATCATGCCTTCCGCGCCCAGGTTCACCACGCCCGCCTTTTCATTCACCAATAAACCGAGCGCGGCGAGCATCAGCGGCGTGCCCGCATTGATGCTGGCGGCGATCAAGGGCGCTATCGTCAGGGCCAGGTTATCCATGTTTTCTCCAGCGCAATTTATATTGGATCAGCACGTCGCAAGCGAGCAAGGCAAACAGCAAGATGCCCTGGAACACGCCCGTGATCGCGCTGGGCAGCCCCAGGCGCGATTGCGCCAGTTCGCCGCCGATATAGAACAGGGCCATGACGAAGCTGGAAAAGAGGACGCCGACGGGATGCAGCCGCCCCACGAAGGCGACGATGATGGCGGCAAAGCCGTAGCCGGGCGAGACCGTGGGCGTCAACTGCCCCATCGGTCCCAGCACTTCGCAGGCGCCCGCCAGGCCGGACAGGGCGCCGCAGATCAGCAGGGACGACCACAATGTCTTGCGCGAAGAAAAACCCGCATACCGCGCGGCGGCCGGCGCCATGCCGCCCACGCGCAGGCGGAAGCCGGCGATGCTGCGCGACAAATACAGCCAGCCGCCCAGCGAGGCCAGCAAGGCGAAGATGATGCCCACATGCAAGCGCGTGTCGCTGATCACCATCGGCAACAGCAAGCCGTCGGACAACAGTTTCGACTGAGGGAAGTTGAAGCCTTCCGGGTCGCGCAGCACGCCGTACACGAGATAGCTGAGCAGCAATTGGGCGATGTAGACCAGCATCAGCGAGACGAGGATTTCGCTGGCGTTGTAGCGGTCGCGCAGCCACGCCACCAGGCCCGCCCACGCCATGCCGCCCGCCATGCCGGCCAGCAGGGACACGCCGATGACGGTCGCGCCGCCCACGCCATCGTCCAGGTACAGGGCCGCCGCGCCGCCGCAGATGGCGCCCAGGGTCAGCTGCCCTTCCGCGCCGATGTTATAAATGTTGGCGCGAAAGCAGATGGCCAGGCCCACGGCGATCAACAGCAGTGGCGCCACCTTGATGCCCAGCTCGGACCAGCCGTGCGCGTCGCGCAAGGGTTCCACGAAGAAGACGGCCAGTCCCGCCAGCGGATCGTGTCCCAGCGCCAGAAACAGCAAAGCGCCGCACAGCACGGTGAGCAGCACGGCCAGCACGGGTGACAGCCACGACATCAGCCGCGACGGGGTGGGACGGGCTTCCAGGCGCAAGGCAAACTTAGCCATGGGCTACCTCCTGTGGCCACAGCCCGCTCATCCATTGCCCTACCTGGGCCACGCTGGCCTCGCCCACCTCGAGCGAAGGTGAAATTTTTCCTTTCGCCATCACCAGCAGGCGGTCGCTGATCTCGAACAATTCATCGAGTTCCTCCGAGACGACGAGCAGCGCGCAACCGGCGTCGCGCAGCGCCAGCAACTCGGCGCGGATTTGCGCGGCGGCGCCCACGTCCACGCCCCAGGTCGGCTGCGCCACCACCAGCACGGTGGGCTCGCGCATGACTTCGCGTCCGACTATGTATTTCTGCAAATTGCCTCCAGACAAGCTGCGCGCCAGCGACTGCGGCCCGCCCGCCTTCACCTGGAAGCGGGCGATGATGGCGGCCGCCCGCTGCGCGATGACGTGATGACGCACGAAGCCGTGGCGGATGGTGGCGGGGGTCTGCAAGCTCAACAACACGTTATCGGCCAGCCCCATGTCGGGCACGGCGCCGCGACCCAGCCGCTCCTCAGGCACGAAGCCGAAGCCCAGGGCGCGCCGGCGTCCCGGCGGCAAGCGGCCTGCCGGCGTGCCGTTCAGCACGATGCTGGCGGGGGCCGCGCGCATGTCCTCGCCCGACAGCGCGGCCAGCAATTCCTGCTGGCCATTGCCGGACACGCCCGCGATGCCGACGATTTCTCCCGCGCGCACGTCGAAATTAATGTCCGTCAACTGCGTGGCAAACGGGTGGCTCTTCGGTAAGTCCAACTGCCGCACGCTCAGCATGACGGCACCGGGCGTGCGCGCCACGCGCGTGACGGCGGGCGGTTCGGCGCCGATCATCATGCGCGACAGGCTGGCCGCCGATTCCTGAGTGGGATCGCACACGCCCGCGTTCTTGCCGGTGCGCACCACCGTGCAGGTATGACACAGGGCGCGGATTTCGTCGAGCTTGTGGCTGATGTACAGGATGCTGCAGCCTTCGGCCGCCAGTTGGCGCAAGGTAGTAAACAGTTTCTCCACGGCGCCCGGCGTCAGCACGGAAGTCGGTTCATCGAGGATCAACAGTTGCGGCTTGGCCAGCAGGGCGCGCACGATTTCCACGCGCTGGCATTCGCCCACCGACAAGGTGTGCACGTGGCGCTGCGGTTCCAGGTCCAGGCCGTACTGGCGCGCCGTCGCCTCGATGCGTTGCGCCAGTTCCGCCATGTTGGTGCCGGCAGGCAAACCGAGGGCGATGTTTTCCGTCACGGTGAGCGTGTCGAACAGGGAAAAGTGCTGGAACACCATGGCGATGCCCAGCGCGCGCGCAGCCGACGGGTTGGCGATCTCGACCTCGCGGCCATTCCACAGGATGCGCCCGCCATCAGGTTGCACGGCGCCATAGATGATTTTCATCAAGGTCGATTTGCCGGCACCGTTTTCGCCGAGCACGGCGTGAATCTGTCCGGGCGCCACGGTGAGGTGGATGCCGTCATTCGCCACCACGGACGGATAGCGCTTGCTGATGTCGTGTAATTCGAGACGTGCCGTCATTGTTTTTTTCGTGCCTCGCTAAGTTGTCCGTCTATCGATCGGCGCGGCATCAAGCCATCGCGATAGCTATCGTATCGGCATCCGCGGATGCTTGGGGGCTGGCGTTTGGCAGTCCATTTCTATTTCTGCAAAAAAACAACACCTGTATACAATTTTGAAAAAAATTAGCTGCTTTGCAGCCCCCGCCTTGCCCCACAAGGGCTGGAAGATGCGATGATTATATGCAAGAAATGATAGTAGGTATGTAAATACTGCATATTATCTGACGCCGCGTCTCTCCCATCATGGATTGAACGGCGCGCATTCTGCGGCAACGCAGCGCATCATGCGCTCTACGCGCCCAGCCATCCCTTGTATCCGTTTTCCAACACCGCCATCAGGAGCCGAAAGTGCCAAAAATTCAATCCCGATGACATCAAGAAAAACATCTTTGCCATCACGCACGCCAGCGGCTACAAATACGGCAGCAACTTCGTCAACCTCGATTTCCTCATGTCCGACAGCAAGGACCCTGGCGCGCTGGGCAAGACTTCCGGCGCGCAAGAGGCGTATCTGGTGTACCGCAACACCATCGACATCGGCAAGGTGCGCGGCAGCGACATCAAGTTCGGCCCCGTGCGCGGCGTCGGCGTCACCCTGGGGTTTGACGTCAACACGAAAAATGACGTCGGCTACAACTCGCGCAAGCGCATGCTGGTGGCCGGCCCGACCTTGATGTGGGACGTGCCCGGCTTCTTCAACACCAGCCTGTTGTTGCTGCGTGAAAGCAATGCCCCCAGCGGCGCCTTCCCGCCCATCTCGCAAGTGACGGGCCGCTACACGTATAAAACGCACGCCATGCTGACGGGCGCCTGGGGCATTCCCCTGTCGCCGCTGTTCTCGTTCGAAGGCTTCTTTAACCTCATCGACTCCAAAGGCAACGATGAAGTGGGACGCAAGACGGCGGTGGAAACGAATATCGACATGCAGGTGATGTTCGACGTGGGCGCGGCCCTCGGCAGTCCGAAAAACACCTTCCGCGTGGGCCTGGAATACCAGTACTGGAAAAACAAGTTCGGCAACTCGGCCGCCACCACGGGCAATGTGGGCCAGACGGCGAAGACGCCGATGATACGCGCGGAGTACCATTTCTAAGAATCATTGTCACGCATCAACATCCACGGTCGCGCCTGATGCCAGCATGAAGCTTTCCAGCTGGCGGAGAGCGCGACCGTGGAACAACTGCTGCCGTATTACGAGCGTGAGCTGGGCTTGTTTCGCCAGTACACGCGCGAGTTTTCCAGCCGCTATCCGAAAGCGGCCGGGCGCCTGCTGATCGCCGGCGACACCTGCGAAGATCCGCATGTCGAACGCCTGATCCAGTCCGTCGCCCTGCTCACGGCCAGGGTCGCCAAGCGCCTCGACGACGCCTATCCGCAATTCACCCATGCCCTGCTCGACACCCTGTACCCGCACTATCTGCGGCCGTTTCCCGCATGCTCCATCGTGCGCATTGCCGACGACGAGGCGCCCGGTGGCGGCCAGCTGGCCCAGCTGGCGCATGTCCCGCGCGGCACCTTGCTGCGCTCGCAGCCGGTGCAAGGCGTGGCCTGCAAGTTCACCAGCGTGTATGACGTGACCCTGGCGCCGCTGGCCATTTCTCGCCTGCATTTTTCAGCCATCATCGACGCGCCGCCCGGCCTGCGCCTGCCCGACGGCGCCAGCGCCTTGCTCAGCATTCAATTCACCAGCAGCAGTGACAACTACCATCTGGACCAGCCGGGTTTTGCCAACCTGCGCCTGTTTGCCGATGGCGAACCGTCCGTGCGCGCGGCCCTGCTCGACGCCCTGTTCCTGCGCGGCGCGGGCGCGTACGTGGCGCTGGATGAACACAGTCCGTGGCTGGCTGTCGATGGCACGCCGCTGGCGCCGGCCGGCTATGCGGACGACGACGCGCTGATCCCCATTTCCGCCCGTTCGCACCCGGCGCTGCGCCTGCTGACCGAGTATTTCGCCTTTCCGGAAAAATTCCATTTCATCGATATCTCCTGGTCACGGCTGGCGGCCCTGTTGCCGAAGCAATGCCGCCAGTTCACCTTGCACCTGCCCCTCAAGGGCGTGCGCAGCGACAGCCACGAGGCGCGGCTCTTGTCCGGCGTCAGCCGCGACAACCTCTTGCTGGGATGCACGCCTGTCGTCAACCTGTTTGCCAAGTCCGCCGTGCCGATCCGCCTCACGCATACCGAGCCCGACTACGCCCTGCTGGCCGATGCCACGCATGCGTTTGCCTACGATATCCACAGCATCGAGGCCGTCACCGTGGTGCGCAAGGACGAGGCCGGCGAGCGCCTGAGCACCTTCTTGCCGCTGTATGCATCGCTGCAGGGTTCTCAGGCAGAGCAAGGCCAGGAGCATGGTCAATACTGGCTGGCGCGCCGTGACGAAACCGTGGCAGCCATCAGCCCCGGCCATGAAATGCGCCTGAGCCTGATCGACCCGCAGTTTTCACCAAGCAGCGCCGCCTGCGCCACCGTCTCGACGCAGCTGCTGTGCAGCAACCGCGACTTGCCCACGCAGTTGCATTACGGCTTGCCCGGCGGCGACCTGCTGGCCGAAGATGTGCCCGACGGCATCCCCGCGCGCTTCCTGCGCAAGCCCACGCCCAGTATGCGCTTCCAGGCGGACACGCACTGGCGGCTGATTGCGCATCTGTCGCTCAATTACGCCAGCCTGACGCAAGCGGGCCTGGGCGAATTCCAGAAAATGCTCAGTCTGTACGACCTGCCCCGTTCGCCCACCACGCAGCGCCTGATCCAGGGCATCGTCACACTCGAACACGGCAGCACGCGCGCGTGGATGCCGACCGTGCCGTTTCCCACCCTGATGCCCGGCATCGCCATCCGCCTGGGCATCGACGAACAAGCCTTCGTCGGCAGCAGCATCTATATTTTTGCCCAGGTGCTGCAGCGCTACTTCGCCCTGAACAGCCAGCTCAACTGCTTTAGCCAACTGACGCTGCTGTCCCAGCGCAGCGGCGAGGAAATCCTGCGATGCCCGGAACGCAGCGCCGACGCCACCCCAGCGTGATCCAGCAATTGCTCGACGCGCCGCAGCGCTTCGAGTGCTTCCAGGCGCTGCGCCTGCTGCTGGCCTGGCTGGCCGAACACGGCATCGATGAGCACACGGCGCTGGCAAAGATCATGCGCTTCGACAACAGCGTCTCGCTGCGCTTTCCCGCCAGCCAGATCGAGGCGCTCACGACAAACGGCATCGCTGATGCCGATGCCTTGCTGCAAGCGCTGCTGTCCGGCCACAGCCAGCACATCCACCTCACGCCCGCCTTCATGGGCCTGCTGGGCTGCCAGGGCAGCTTGCCCAGCCACTATTCGGAGCGCATCGCCGCGCACCAGCATAGCGAACGCGACACCAGCGCGCGCGCTTTTCTCGACCTGTTTTCCAGCCGTGCCGTCACCCTGTTTTACCACGCGTGGCAAAAATACCGCATCGAGCAAGCCAGCCACAGCGGCGCCTTCCTGTCGCGCCTGCTGGACCTGGCCGCCTGCCAGTCGGGCCAGAGCCAGGACGAGGCGGCGGTCGGCCTGTACAGCGGCTTGCTGCAGCAACGCAACATCTCGTCCATCGTCATGGCGCGCATCCTCGGCGACCACTTTGGCGTGCCCTGCCACATCGACGAAGCGACGGGCGCCATGGACGTACTGGCGCCGCCCGAACAAACGGCGCTGGGCATGGCCAATGCCGTGCTGGGCCAGCGCGCCACCATCGGCGAGCGCTGCCGCCGCCCCGACCTGGCCGTACGCCTGCGCCTCGGTCCGCTCACGGCAGAGCAGCACGCCAGTTTTTTGCCGCGCGCCCCGGCCAGCGAGGCGCTGCGGCACATGCTGATGCTGTTCGGCCAGCCGCTCGTGCGCTACGAGATCGTGCTGGTGCTGCGCGCCAGCGAGGTGCGGGGACTGGCATTGACGGGTGCGCCACAAGGCGGACTCGGCTGCAACAGTTTCCTCGGCGCTGCAGCATCACCGCGCCACCGCGACGACATGCATTACGAAATGCAATTGATGCCCTCACTCAAAGATTGAAGCTTGCGGCGGCGCAAAACGCCTGTGTTCGCTATTGCTACAGTCGGTCAACGATTCCTACCGTGAAGCGATGCGCGATGAGCCTGTTCCCCGATACGACGGCGGCATGGATGGCATTAACGGGCGACATGCAGGGCCAGCGCCTGCTGCGCCTGCACTTTCCTCATGGCGACGGCCCCGCCGGCATCCAGTTCCTGGCCAACAGCCTGGACGCCAGCGAAAGCCTGTCGCGCGATTTTTCCCATGTGGTGGAAGTGCTGTCCGACGACGCCGCCATCGCGCTCGACAAGGTGATGGGCAAGATGGTGACCGTCGAACTGGTGCGCGAAGACGGTACCTTGCGCTACTTTAATGGTTACGTGTTCGAGTTCCGCTTCCTGCGCACGGACGGCGGCTTCGCCTTTTATGAAATGGTGCTGGAGCCATGGCTGTCGCATCTGCACTTGCGGAAAAACAATGTCGCCTTCCACGGCCTGACGGTGGCGGCGCTGACGGACAAGGTCTTCGATGACTACCTGATGCGCGACTACAAGCTGGCCGCCAGCGGCCTGGACCCCGCCATCACCTACACGTGCCAGCACAACGAGAGCGACCACAACCTGCTGCACCGCCATTGGGAACAGCTGGGCTGGCACTACCGCTACGAACACCGCCTTGACGGCCACACCTTGTGGCTGGACGACGACAGCACTACCGGCAAGCCCATCGATGGAGAGTCGAGCGCCATGCCCTTCCAGCACCAGGCCGGTTCCCTGGAGGACGATGGCGTGCATCAATGGCGCACGGTGCGGCGCATGGCCCCGGCCCAGATGACGGTGGCCAGTTTCAACTTCAAGAATCCGCGCAGCGCCCGCGCCAGCCGCGACTCGCTGAACCGGCAAGGTGCCGTGCCGTCCCTGGAAGTGTATGAAAACACGGGCAGCTACGGTTTTAAAAACATCGACGATGGCGAAGCCCTGGCCCAGCGCCGCATGGAAGAGCTTGATGCCCAGGGCCAGCTGTTCGAGGCGCAGGGCAACGACCGCACGGCACAGCCGGGACGCTGGTTCACCCTGGACGGGCATTTCGACAGCGCAGCTGGCGAATACCTGATCCTGTCCGTGCACCACTACGCCAGCAACAATTACCAGCAAGGGCGCGGCGCCACCTCACACTACAGCAACACATTTACGTGCATCCCCCGCGCCACTCCCTGGCGCCCCGGCCGCAATTTTCATAGCCGCGAACCGAAGATCTACGGCGTGCAGACGGCGACCGTCGTCGGGCCGCCCGGCGAGGAGATCCATACGGACGGTTATGGACGGGTGAAGGTGCAATTCCACTGGGACCGCCTGGGCACCTTCGACGACAAAAGTTCGCCGTGGATACGCGTGATATCGAACTGGGCCGGACCGAATTTCGGCCATATCAGCCTGCCCCGGGTGGGCATGGAAGTGGCCGTCCAATTTCTCGACGGTAACGTCGCCATGCCCATCATCATCGGCTGTGTCTACAACGCGCGCAATATGCCGCCATGGGAGCTACCGGCCAACAAGACGCAAAGCGGCATGCTGAGCCGCTCCTCGAAAAAAGGTTCCGCAGCGCACGCCAACGCCTTGCGCTTCGAAGACCGCAAGGATGCGGAAGAGCTATGGCTGCATGCGGAAAAAGACCAGCGCATCGAAGTCGAGCACGACGAATCGCACTGGGTCGGCAACGACCGGCGCAAAACCATCGACCGCGATGAAACGGTGCACGTCAAGCGCGACCGCACGGAAACGGTGGACCACGATGAAGACATCACCGTGCACAACAACCGCCGTGAGCGCGTCGACCACGACGAACACATCGACATCGGCGACAACCGCCGCGAACACGTGGGCGGCAACGAGCAGGTGCAGATCGACGGCCACCGTTCGGAACGGGTGACCCTGGCCAAGGACGAAACGATCGGCCTGGCCAAGGTGCTGACCATCGGCGCGGCCTACCAGACCACCGTCATCGGCGCCATGAATACCACCGTGGTGCTGGCGCAGGCCGAGCAGATCGGCCTGACGAAAAGCGTCATCGTCGGCGCCGACAGCACGCTCACGGCCACCGATTCGCACACGATGACTGTGGGCACGTCCAGCATCACCATCACGCCGGGACGCATCGAACTCGTTGCCGATGAAATCATCATTCGCGGCAGATCGAAGGTGCAGATCCATGGCGACGACATCGACAACAACCCGGGCTGACGATGAACGACGCCGGCACAGCCCATTTCAACATCCCCAACCTGCTCTTCGACAACCGCACGCCGCACGCGGCCAGCCAGTTCGACATGGTCGACCAGTTTGGCGAGGCCTTTCATGTGGTGGTAGCGCGCATGGGCTACACCTTGGGCCCCTGCGGAGCGGATGGCCTGGCCAGCCTGCTGCCCATGGTGCGTCAGTCGCCGCTGGCCACGCAAGACCGGCACCTGGACGGCGACACGCAGGCGGGTACGGTACAGGAAAGCGACTTCGCGCCCTATAAACCGCGCTGTGACGTGATCGTCAATGGCGTGGCGCACGCGCCGCGCGGGCAGGCGATGCCGCAATTTCTCGTCAACCTGAAGGTGCGGTCAGAAAAGAAGACCCTGATCGACAAGACCTTGCAAGTGTGTGGCGAGCGCGCCTTCCGCAAGAAAGCCGTCCTCACCCGCCTGGCGCAGGGCTGCGCCCGCATCGCCACCGTGGGCTTGCTGCGGCCCAATCCGTGGCAGCTATCCGCACCGGAAGCGTTCCTGCAATTGCCGCTGCACTACGCCTACGCGTACGGCGGCCAATGCCGCATCGAAGCCGATGACTGCAACGCGGCGGCGCACGATTCCTGCCAGGCCAATCCGCTGGGACGGGGCTTTGCGCGGCACTGGTACCTGGATGCGAAACAGATCGACGAGGTGCCCGCACCGCGCATCCTGGATGCATCTCTGCCATGCACGGCCACCCAGTTCTGGCATGGCGCCGGCGGCAAGGAACTGCCCGCGCCGGCGGGGCTGGCCGTTATCGGCCGTGGCTGGCTGCCGCGCCGCGCGCTGGCAGGCAGCATCGTGGTCAAGGACAAATGGGATGCCGATGAAGTCCCTACCCTGCCGGAAGACTTCGATTTCGCCTACTGGAACAGCACGCCGCCCGACCAGCAATGTCCGCACCTGGCGGGACTGGAGCAATTCACCTTGACCAATCTGTGCCGCCACGACCATCGCTCGGCCCGCATCGACCCGCGCGGCAACACGGTGCTGCGCTTCGGCCTGCCGCAACAGGTGCTGTGCCTGCTGCTGGCGGACAAGAGCGATCAGTTGCTCGTCTGGCGCCTGGCCATCGATACGGTGCTGATCGACCCGCAAGCGAGCACCGTGGAGCTGGTCTGGCGCGCCCTCGTGCCGGCCGACGCGGGCCAGGTCGCGTCGCGCCTGCTGCACGCGATGGAGCCGGCGCAGATCGCACGCATCGAACTGCTGGAACAGGCGCAGGAAGCACTGGGCAAGGCGGCCGGGCAAGGTCAAAACAATGACAAATGAAACCGTCACCAAAGCCTCGCGCTTCTATTGCGTCAGCCTCAGCCCCGACATTTGCAAGACGCCCGTCGGCTCCAGCACGCCGCCTATTCCCTACAGCATCATCGGTGAATTCTCGGAAGCACAGAACGCTTCGCCCAACGTCAAGTCGCACAGCGAACCCGTCATCCTGCACCAGCGCAGCACCATTCCCACCGTCAAGGGCGACGCGGCCGGCAAGGCGGGCGGCGTCAAGAGCGGCACCGTCGGCAAGCAGGTCGACACCAAGGTCGCCAGCCCCATCCACCGCGCCAACGGCGCCAGCCTGGTGCAGATGGGGCGCGAAGTATGGATGAATTCGCGCAATACCGTGGGCAAGATTTACGAGCGGGGCGCGGAGGCGGCCAAGCCCGTGCTCAAGGACCTGAAGGCGGCGATACGGGAAACGGCACAAGACTACAAGGAGCATGGTTCCAAAAAAATGCATGGCGCTGCCGAAGACCTCGTGGATGCGGGTGGCACCGTCCTGACAGGCAGCGCCGTGCTGGGAGTCGCCGGAGTGGGCGTTGCGGCAACTGGCGTTGGCCTGCCGGCAGCTGCCGCGATGGAAACAGCGGCAGCAACCGGCGCAATTGCCGGCACGGCGACCGTTGCGACAGGCACGGCAATGGAAGCATCGGCCACGGTGCTCGACCAGGCGACGGACTACATATTGACAGGCAAGACACCAGATTTGCTCAATACCGCCTCAGACATCGTCATGAATGCGGCAGGCACATTATTGCAAACGGCAGTGTTCAGCAAGATTCCCGGCGGAAAAATACTGAGCAAGTTTCTCGGCAAAAAAACGGCGCCGACCATCAACAAGGTCAAGGACAAGCTGGTCGGCAAGAAACCGGACAAGCCGCCCCCAAAACTCGACAAACCTCCCCCAAAAAATGGCGGTGACGACGGCAAGAGCCGGGGCAAGAAGGAACCGAAATCGGAAGCCCCCTCCGACTGCTGCCCCAAGGATAGCGGCCCGGCCAAAAAACCCGTCAAGGGCCGCAAGCCCGTGCATTTCGGCACGGGCCAGGAAATCCTGTACCAGACGGATTTCGCGCTCGAACGCAGCATCCCCATCGCCTGGACGCGCTGCTATCGCTCCGGCGCCGAATGCGAAGACTGGGGCTTGCTGGGCGCGCGCTGGTCCACGCCCTACACCACCAGCCTGTCGCTGTGCGAAGCCGGCATCGTGTTGCACGATGACAGCGGCCGCGCCCTGCGCCTGCCTGGCCTGGAACCGGGCCAGCAACACGACAGCCGCAAGGAAGGTTTTACGCTCACGCGCGACGGCGCCGACACCTTTACCGTGCTATGGCGCGACGGCAGCATCGACCGCTACGCGCGCGCTGAAGACGGCTGGCTACCACACGGCTACGACGGCGTGAACGCCATGCTGGCCCCGTCGACGCCGATTGCCACGCAGCGTTTTGCGCTCGTGCGCAGCGAGGGGCGCGATGGACGCGGCATCAGCATCGACCGTTTCATGGAGGCAAAACCGGGCGAAGTGCTGCTGCGCCTGCGCAGCGATGACGGCAGCGTGCTCGAAGCCATGCGCGGGGAGTCGGAAAAGGCCATCCACATCGAGAGAATCGACGAGGTATTACCCGACGGCAGCCGACTCTGCCATGTCCGCTACGACTATGCCAGCGAAACGGACGATGCCCAGCCGCCCTTCGCGCCCCGCCACAACCTGGTCAACCAGTCGAATGCCCTGGGCGACACGCGCCGCTACAGCTATCGTCACCACCTGCTCACGTCGTGCAGCAGCTACACGGGTTTTAGTTACGAGCTGGAATGGATCAGCCTGGACGCGCTGCGCGCCCGCTGGAGCGGTTCCCCATTGAGCGAACCGGAACTGGCGCAGCGCCATCCCGTCAACTTGGCTAATAGCTACCAGGCGCGCGCCATCGTCACGCGGGCGCACGATGGCAGCGAGCATACGCGCATCGATTACGTGGACAACGACACCAGCCGCGTCACGGAAAACGGCGGCGTCCTCGAATACACATTCGACGCCAACTGGCTGGTCACCGAAGTGCGCCGCGTCATCGACGGTAAGGCCGCCTCGCTGGGCCGGCGCGAGTGGGACCGCGATGGCATGCTGCTGGCCGATATCGACGCCAACGGCGCCGCCACGCGCTACACCTACGATGCATCCGGCAACCTGACCCGCAGCACCGATGCCAAGGGAAACGGCAGCAACATCGCATACGATGGCCAGAACCAGCCTGTCGTCTTCACGGATGCGCTGGGCAACACCGCACGCCGCGAATACGATGCGGCAGGCCGCCCCGTCAGCATCACGGATGCGCTGGGCCACGTCACGCGCTACCGCTACGACCAGCGCGGCCAGCTGGTGGAACTGATCGACGCCAGGGGCGGCAGCAAGCATTTCCAGTACAACCGCCAGGGCTTGCTTACCAGCTACACGGACTGTTCCGGCCACAGCAGCGAATACAGCTACGACAGGCAGGGAAGGTTGACGGCGGCACGCGATGCCATGGGCCACGTCAGCAGCTATGAGTACGATGGCCTCGGCCGCCTGACCGGGCTCATCGCACCAGACAAAACACGGGAACACTACGCCTACGATGCAGACGGCAATCTGGTCTCGCACGTGGATGGCGCCGGCCAGCAGACGCGCTACCGCTACAACGGCCAGGGCTTGCCCGTGGAGCGCACGGACGCCGTCGGCCAGACGGTGCAGTACCGCTACGATGCCGCACTGCAACTGACGGAATTGATCAACGCCAAGGGCGAAAGCTACCGGCTCGCGTATCACGCGGAAGGCTGGCTGGCATCGGAAACGGGCTTCGACGGCAAGCGCACGCAATACAGCTATGACCAGGCCGGCAACCTGACCGCCACCGAGTGCGGCAACCGGCGCACACAGCTGCTGCGCGACGCGCTCGGTTTGTTATCCGTCAAGACCACGGCGGACGGCGTGGTGCGCTACACCTACGATGCGCTGGGCCGCCTGACGGCCGTATCCGCGCCGCAAGCCGAACAGCGTTTCTTCCACGATGCGCTGGGCCAGCTGACCGAAGAGCGCAGCGCATATTTCCTGCAATCCCTGCCCGACGCCGGCAGGCTGCCCAACGCCCCGCGCGTGCCGGATGCCAGCTTCGTCATGACGCACGCCTATGATGAGCTGGGCAACCGCATCCAGACGGTCTTGCCGAACGGACGCCGCATCGACACCTTGCGCTACGGTTCCGGCCACTGGCATGGCGTGCTGTGGCAAGGCAAGGCCGTGGTCGATGTCGAGCGCGACAAGCTGCACCGCGAAAAGCAGCGGCAGCTGGGCAACAGCGGTTTGCTCGCCACGCGCCAGTACGACCCGCAATCGCGGCTCACGCAAATGACCCTG